>Ga0209634_1003838_pt1 | contig 10034 bp, 10 predicted proteins | sample LinPmetageLP40_FD_184043 | JGI IMG/M metagenome (GOLD analysis project Ga0209634, IMG submission 184043) | Marine viral communities from the Pacific Ocean - LP-40 (SPAdes) (version 2) | ecosystem: Environmental > Aquatic > Marine > Oceanic | place: Pacific Ocean | collected 2010-08-26 | reverse complement strand
CTTTGCAACAAACTGCATTAGGTGCAACTCAACCTTTTTTACAAGGTTATCTTGGTCAAGCACAAGAAGCAATACCAATGTTTAGTGGTGTTGATGATGGTGAACAAAGAGCAAGAGATATATTTAGAACACAGTCTTCATTACTTCAACCTGAGTTTGAACAACAAAGACAACAACTACAATCTGATTTGTTTGGTAGTGGTAGATTAGGATTACAACTATCAGGCGAAGCAGCAGGTGCTGGCACTGGTATGGTACAACCAGATGCTTATGGATTAGGTTTAGCACAGTCTAGGGCTTTAGCTGAATTAAGTTCTAGTGCTAGAACACAAGCACAAGCTGAACAATCACAAGCCTATGAACAAGCTCTTGGTGGTTACACAACTAACCTAGCTACAAGACAACAACAACTTAGTAATTTACTTGGTGGGCTTCAAACTGGTCTTGGTACTGCTGGCACTGTTACTGAATTTGAACAGGGTCTTGTTAATCAAGGACTCAGCATTGAACAAGCTAGGTCTGCTGCTCAAGCATCTTCTGCAAGTGGTGGTGCTGCTTTAGCACAAGCTGGAAGAAAAGAAACCTCTGGTGGTGGAATGTTTGGTGACTTATTAAGTGGTGCTGCACAAGCGGCTGCTACTTACTATGGAGCTAAAGCAAGTGATAAAAAACTTAAAACTAATATTCAAAAAGTTGGTCAACTTCCTAGTGGCTTAGCTACTTATGTTTGGGATTGGAAAGAAGAGTTTAAACATCTTGTTGGTAATCAACCTACTCTTGGTGTAATAGCTCAAGAGGCAATGGAAGTGTTCCCAGAAGCAGTTAGTATGCACGCAGATGGTTATTTACAAGTAGATTATTCGAGGATTAAATAATGGCTACAGACGCTACAAAAAAATTACAAGAACTGATTGAAGATGTTAGAGGATCAGGTTCTACACTTACTGTTTCTGGTGCTGAAAAAATTGATGCTGCAACAAAACAAAAACTAGGTTTGTTTCAAGCTGGACTAGCTTCAATTAAAGACCAAGACCCATCTGTAGAAGCTAGAAGAAAAGCTGCTTTTTCTATTGGTAATCTTGGAGCAAACTTTGCTTTAAAGAAAATGTTTGGTGGAGAAGATTCGTTAAACGATAGAAAAGGATTTAAAAAACAACGACAAGCATACCAAGAGTTAAAAACAGAATACCTTTCATCTAAATTTAAAGATCCAGAAACAGCAGAGTTATTAAGAGAGTTAGCTCCAAAATTTGAAAAAGAATCTGCTATTAGGACAGCTCAGAATGATTATAATAAAATAATTTCTATTGGTAATTTTGGAACTACTGATCCAGATGGTAAACCAATTCCTTTAGATAAACAAATTCAGGCTTTACAATTACGAGTAGAAGACGATAGGATTTCAACAAACGATATGGCACTTTTTTCAAACGAATTAGAAAGAAGAAATATGTTACTTCAAGATGAAGTATATAAAACGAATGAATTGCGTGATGAGCAAGCATTTGAATCTGGTAGGGATTTAACTGCTGATACATATAATCCTATGCAAGAAAGTATTGCAAACGAACCTTATGATTTAAAAACTGGTGAGTTAAAAAATCGTCAACTTTCTCCTGCTGAACAAAGTGCAAGTAATCGTGCTGGTTTGTTTAACATACTAACTAAAAAGAAAGATGAAATAAGTTTTGGAGAATAATATTTTATGCCACTATCAAGATATAGAGATCCAGTAACTAATAAAGTCGTTGAAATTAATGTTTCTATAGACCCAACTGAAGAAGAAGTTTTAAAGGCTTTAGCTGATAAAAGGGGTACAGAACAAGTACAACAACAATCAACACAAGAAGAACCAATAACAGATGATGGTAGTCCAGAAGTAAGTGATATAGTAAAAGGCTTAACTGCTGAAATAGCTATTGCTGCTAGTGGTCAAGCTGCTGGTGCTGCTAGTGTTGTTGGTTATATACCCATTGCATTTGCTTCTGGTTATGCAGGGTCTGCTGCTGCCCAAGAAATAGAAGGCAGAGAAGATTTTTCTTATGGTCGTGCTATTACTGCTGGCTTAATAAACCTTATACCTTTTAGTAACACTGTTAAGGCTGTTAAAGCAGCAGCTAAGACAGCAGAAGCAGCAGGAAAAACTTTATCTAAAGGTCAGATAGCTGCTATGGTTACAAAAAGAGAAGCTGTTAGAGGCTCTGCAATAGGTGCTGGTGAATCTGTTGGTACTCAAATTATTGATGAAGGTGATGTTGAACTAGAAGATGTATTTATTATGGCTGCTGGTGGTGGTGTCTTGGGTGGTGCTATTGGTCGTGCAGGTTTAGGTGTTAAGAACATATCTGATGCAAGAAAGACAAAAAAAGTTTTTCAAAAAATGGCTGGAAAAACACCAGATGAAATAGATGAGATGGTTGCTAAAGGAGAAATATCTCCTGCTGATATAGCACTAGCTAGTCCAGTTAAAGGTAAGAACGGATTGGTTGCAGCAAATAAAATTGCTGAAAAAGTAAAACTTGGTGTGTACACAAAAGCTCAAGTAGATATGGTAAATAGAATTAATGCTATGCAACAACCTACATCTTGGGAAAATTTAAAAAGCCAATTTCTTCCTAGCACATTCTTAGGTAGAAAAACAACAGATGCAGTTTTTTATTCTAAAAATATAGACCTGGCAAGAAAAGATATTTCTACTAAAATAGCTACTACACTAAACACAGCTATTAAAAAAGACCCAGCTATAGAAAAACATATTGATGATTATTTAGGTGACCCTAAAAGAGTTATGACAGATAGACTTAAAGAAGTTCCCAAAATAGCAGGGGCTTTACGCAAGTTTGATTCTGAACTTAAAGAAATGCAAATTGAATTAACAAGTTATCTTGACGCTTATAAAGTAAAAGGGTTGAGTGATAAAGAAAGAAAACAGACATCACAAAAAATTAAAGATAATGATGCTTACTTAACAAAAGAATATGAACTATTTTCTAATCCTGATTATGTACCAACCACAGAACAAATTGATAGAACTATTAAATCAATAGCTGCTGGCAAAAAAGTAAAACAACTACAAAAGAAAAAAAAAGCTGGTATAAAAAACCCTAATATTAAAAAATTAGATGCTAAAGTATTAAGAGAAGCCACTAATGATGTTGATGAACTACTTGAAATATCTGCTAATAAAGCACAAAATTCATCACAACCTAGTGGTAATGTTTCTTATGGTATATTAAAAAATAGAAAAGATTTAAGTCCAGAGTTAGAAGAATTTTTAAAACCTATTACGTCACCAGTTGAAAGAATAAGAGGAACTTTAAATAAAGTATCAACCCTTGTTTCTGATACTACTTCTGATATTAATATTATGAACGCTCTTTTACAAACAGGTTTAGCAAAAAGAGCAAAAGATATATCTCCAAATGAACAATCAATGTATCAAATATTAAAACTTAAACGAGATGTTAATAATTTAAAATTAGAAAACGAACAACTAAAAGTTCCAAGAGAAGTACAACAAGCTTTAGATGCAAGCTACATAATGAAACAACAAGAAAGAAGCACAGATATTCTTATGAAGAATGTAGCAGAGGCTTACAACGCTTCAATAGGTGTTTCTAAAGCAGCTAAAGTTATTTTTAACCCACCCTCTTATGCAGTTAATGCCTATGGTGCAATGACTACTATGTTAGGTATGGGTATGAACCCGTTTTCTAAAAGCTCACTTAAAGGTCTAAGAGCTGCTCTAGCAGAGTACGATAGTATCAGAGGAATAGCTACTGGTAAAACTGCTGAAAGTAACGAAGCTTATTTAAACTTAGTAAGTGACTTAAAAAAATATGGGCTTGCTTCTGGTAATGTTGATATTGGTGATTTAAGAAGTAGTATAGAAAAAGGTTCGTTTACTGAAAAAATAAACAAAGGTATAGAACCCTTTGCTAAAGCATATCAAGCTAGTGATATTGCTGCTAGGTTTTCTGTTTGGTCTAAAAACCAAGAACGTTTAGGTAAAATATTTCCTGATTTAAGGGGTGATGATCTTAAACTAGCAGCAGCAAAACTAACTAATGATACTTTTCAAAACTACGATAAAATCTCTCAATTTATTAGAACACTAAGTAGGCTAGGTGGCTTACCACCTTTCGTTGCTTTTACTGCTGAGTTTAGTAGAAATATGTATTTTCAAGCTAAGTATGCTGGTCAAATGATACGAGGTACTTTTGGTAGAAACTTAGATATTGATTTAACAAATGCTGATTTAACTAAAATGAGGCAAGAAGGACTACTTCGTTTAGGTGCTTTAACAACAGTAGTAGGTGGTACTGCTGGAACTATAAGCTATTTAAACCAAGAAGAAGGTATTAGTCCAGATATGGAAGCCGCACTAGATGATGTTGTATCAAGATCATACGAGAAAGGAAAACAAAAATCTTATTTTAATGTTGACTTTGAAAACAAAACTGCTTCTTCTATAAACCCATCTTACCTAGTACCACATCAAATGGTTTCAGAGGCTGTTCGTGTTGGTTTTGCTGATAAACCTATGGATACTCTTGGTGATTTTTTAACTAATAACTTATTAGGAGGGGGTAACTTTCCTTCTGTAGCTATTGCACAATCCGTATTTAATGAAGATGAGTATGGTCAACTAATTGCTACTAATGAAGAGTGGTATAAAAATGCCTATGATAGAACTTCTTATATTGCTAAACAAATACTTAAAAGTGGCGCACAAAGAGAAATTGAAAAAGGCATAGATATATTTAAAAGGGGTGAAGATGCTAGGTATACACCAAAAGAACTTGGATTAAGACAGGTTGGTGTAAGGGTTCAAAAGAATGATTGGACAAGACAAGCTGTTGGTAACACAAGAGATGTGGTTGCTAGGCTTAGACAGAACGCAACACCTTATAAAAGAGCAATACAAAGCAATCCTAATATGTCACAACAAGAAAGGATTAATTTGTTTAATCAAACAAACGAAAGTAGAAAAGCTAGTTTTGCAAACTTAATTAGAAAAAATAAAAGTTTAGAAACACTAGGGTTTGATGAAGATGAAAGAATATCTATATTTAAAAAGTCTGGATTAAGCTCCAGAGATATATTGGCAATACTAAATGGTAGGTCTAATGATATTAAATATGATCTTACAAAATCTATTTCTGAAGAATATGAAGAAAACTATGGTGGTAAAGACTACTACCAGGTAAGAAGAGAACTAAGACCTTTAAGAAAAGAAAACCCAGTTAAGTATGACAAGCTAGTACGATACGCAAAACAACTTAGAAAAAATGAAAAGTTAGATGTAACTGGTCAAGAAGGATTAATAAAAAATATGTCTGTTGAAGATAGAGCAGATTTAATTATGAGGTCTACACCAGAAGAAATACAAAGATATAAAAGATTAGGTATAATAACATCATCAGTTAGAAAAGAAGTAAGAAGCAGGAGCAATAGGTAATGCCTAAAGATTCTATCTTAAAACGCATAGGTGTATCAGGTTATAACAAGCCAAAGCGTACACCTAACCACCCTACTAAATCTCATGTAGTTGTAGCTATGTGTGATGGTAAGCCTAAGACTATTAGGTTTGGGCAACAAGGTGCTAGTACTGCTGGTAAGCCTAAAGCTGGTGAGTCTGCTAAGATGAAAGCTAAACGTAAATCTTTTAAAGCCAGGCATGGTAAAAACATAGCCAAAGGTAAGTGTTCAGCAGCGTACTGGGCTAATAAAGTTAAGTGGTGAATGACTGGTGGAAGCTGTGGTGTAATGCTTTAGGTCAAAAAGCCTTTAAGGATAACAAGAAAGCAGACAAGGTTGCATGGATTAGAACTTCTTGGGTTCTGTTGAACATGGCAACTTGTATAGCTATTATAGCTAACTGCATACATCAATGGTAAAATAAGGAGTTTATATGACTAAAGGATTGTACGCTAATATTAACGCAAGAAAAAAGAAAGGTATAAGCAGACCTAAAAGCAAGTCAACAGTGTCAGCTAGTGCTTATAAAAATATGAAAGCTGGATTTCCTAAAAAGAAGAAGAGAACAGTATGAAGGGTGTTAAGCATTATAAAAGGAATGGTACTTTACACACAGGTGGCTCTCATAAGATGCCTAATGGTGATTTACATAGTGGTACTAAACATACTGCATCTAGTGTAAAGCTGTACCACCTTAAAGATTTAAGTAAAACCGCTAAACTAAAAGCCAAAAGGAGTGCTTAATGAAAAAGAAAAGAGTAAGAAAACCAAGCTACTAGAAAAAGAGGGGGCTTAATTGCCCCCTTTCTTTATGCTCCTATATCTACAATCTCACAGCTATCACCTGAACAGGCTAAAGTTTGTGAACCAACAGTAGTATCTTCTAGTTCATACTCAGATAGTTTATTCCAATCTATATTTTTAGGCATTAACTTACTAAGCTCTTTGTATTCGTCTTGCTCTATCTCTTGGTAAGGTGCTTGCTTATAAGAGTGGTCACTGTGTGGTAAGAATGATACACCACTCATCTCATCAAAGTTTTTAAACACCCATGCTCCTACCTCTAACCACTCGTGTTCTCTTACAGTAATAGTAACTGAGGGCTTGTGTTCACACCAGTGTCTTTGATACATCAACCATATTTCTAGTTGCTCAATAGCGTTTAAGTCATCTCTAGTCACAGCTCCTTTAGGTGCTTTAGTAGGGAAGCTAAACACAGTAGTAGTATCTGGCTTCATAACACAAGGTTCTGCTGGTACACCACTATCCATTAAGAATCTTGTGAGGGGGTCTTTGTTGTCACCTCTAACCGTACGTATATAAAACTGGCTATGTCTAGTATGAATCCCGCTACTAGCATCAACGAGTTGGCTAACAGTACCAGAGGGCTTAACACAAGTAATAGCAGCAGATTGTGGAATCCCCAATCTTTTACTAAACTCTTTATTAGTTTGTATAGAAACATCTCTTAGTTGCTCCAATATTTCTTTAGCATCTTTACCTGTAGATACTAACTTGTTATCCATAATCCCTGTCATACTAACACCAAGCAACCTTTCTTCTTCTGTGTTTCGTTGCCATATCTTTCTTAGGTAAGGGAACTTAGTATAGGTAGCCTGTATAGTACCTAAAATAGTTGCTAGTCTTGTCTTGTTAGTTAAGGTATCAAGGTCATCATCATTTCTAACTACAACCTCTGTTAAATTACAAAACTCGTTTGGTCGTAATACTATTTCGCTGCAAGGATTAGTACCAAACTCATGGTCAACCTCTCGTCTACCATTCTTAGCTGCTTGCTTCTTAGATGCAACACGAGAGAAAATACCACGCTCACCAGACTTAGACTCTACAAGAGCAGTCCACTCACGGAGGAAGGTTTCCATATCTGGTTTCTCTGTGTACGATACAGAGTTATTAGACAAAGCTCGTTGTGGGTTTAAGACAAACCAATCACCTGACTTAGCATGACGCATCCTATCATCAGATAGATTAGATAGAGAAATCATTGCTGACCTACGAACACCACCTACTACTACTACTTCTCCAATCTTACACATCAAGTCATGGGATTGAATACTAGATAGCTTCCTACCTTTTGCTGCTACAAATGTTTCACAAGTAAATCTAAACAAATCCTCTAATGGTTCAGCACCTGATGCCCTACCACCAAATGTTTTTAACTTAGCACCAGCAGGTCGTACCTTGTGTGTATCCCATTTTGGTATTTCACCTGCATACAACAGCGAGATTAGCTGTCTAAGGGCTTTAGCCCAACCTTCCTTACTATCACTAACTACTATAGTAGTATCGCTCTTGTACAGCTCATCAGGGACTTCTGGTAGCTTACTAATGTACTGACGCTCAACACTAAAACCAACACCAGTGCCACACAATAAGATAAACATTGCTTCATCAAAGCACTTAGGGTCATCTACTGCTAAGTAGCTACAGTTGTAAGCACAAGTGTTATCTCGTTCCATAGCTTGACCAGCAGTCATCATTGCCCTCATACTTGGCATGACATTGAGGTTATAGATTGCATCTTCTAGTTGCTTGTAAGTATCTTTACTTACCTTATCAGATACAACATTAGTCATATATCTATCAACTGTTTCTTTCCAAGTTTCCCTTCTGTTTAGTTCTGGTATCCATCTTGCGTATCTTGACAGGGCTATGTACTGTTGGTACTGGTTCATCTTTTACTCCAAATATTTTATCGTAGTTATTGTCAAATCGTGTCTTATCTTTTACTCTTGACCAGCTTCCTTTTGTGGTGGGCATGGCACAGTCCTCGTGTAATCGTTCTCAATGATTTTATCTATATAATGTCTAGCTTTTTTTAAATCTTCTAAACCATTTTTATCTTTGTACCTAGATACATACTTAATTATATTACCTTGAAAATAATCTAGTTTATTAGCAGCAATAAAATCCCATACTTGGATAGGCAGTTTCCTATAATGGTCGCCACCCCACTGAAAACTACTAACACCTTTAACCATCTTATTCATCTTAATTTACCTCGTTAGGTTTTAAAACATAACAAGCAAATTTACAAGACTCTCCAAACCTATTTAAACTGTTTTTTCTTTTTGTAATTATATTGCAACCACTTTTTCTTAGTTCTAAAATACAAGCACTTAGTCTGTATATACCTAAATCTTTCCATGCTTGTATAGGCTCTATACTTCCATTCTCTTGTAGATATTTAATTACTCTTTCGGTTCTATTAAGTTTGCTATAATCAATTTCCATATTTACCTCTCAAATAGTTTAGTGATACAGGTAACTCATCAAAGCTACCATTTTCTACTTCGTTTAATAACCAGATACCTTTCCAACTACCATTACCTTGATTGCCTAAGTATGCTTCATCATGCTGTGTGTACATACCAGCAAACAATCCTGTAAGTCTAGCGTTGTCTGCTCGTTTACCATATGCTATATCCCTATCTTGTACATGACCCATCACACAACTCATCATCTTCTTAGTGAGCATAGCCCTAGCACTGGTCACAGGTCTACCCATAACACCAGTAGTAAAGTAATGAGAGAAAGCTACACCTTCTATTATAACAGGCTGTAAAAAGTCAGCTACTTCCCAATCATCTAGGTTAAGGTCATGGTATCCTATAGTATCTTCTAGCATAGCGTTATCTTCTATGGCTCTTTCAATTCTTTGCTCATGGTTACCAATGGTAAATACCATTCTAGGCTTCCACTGCTTCTTCTTGTTTACCTTTAGTCTTTCACGCTCTGTTTTGATAGGTTGTAAGAACAAGTCCATAGCTAAGTTACCTGCATCTATGTCCTTCTTATATCTCCTACCTTCAAAAGATGCCTTGCCTTTATCGTATGAACAGAGAGATTCCATATCCCACCAATCACCTATCATTACAATGACATCTGGTTTCTTAGATGCTATGTACCTACCTGCATACAGCAAGTGGTCTAGTGGTACATCAGGCTTAACCTGTGTATCTGGTATCACGCATATCTTCATCAGCTTTTGCTCCAATTTTATTTTCTATTATCATTGATACTTTTGTACCTAGTAAAGTACCTAACCCAGCCCCAACTACATAAGGCACTAGCAGTATTAACGAAGGGTCTAATACTACTTCCCTAAGTGTTAAGAACCACACTGAGTTACTAACTACAGTACAAAATAAATTGTACTTATAATTACTCCTGTTCCTTGCTCTTGATGACATAGTGAATGTTACACTCTGTAAAAAAGACAACAACAATAAAGTTAGTAGTTGCATTACACTAAGTCCGTATTAACTTGTTCCCATTCACAGGTGAACCCACAGTCTGTTGGTAAATCTCGTTTGAAGTTACCCCTGTTAGGGTCTAGTTCATCAAGGTATACTGCACCTTCCTTATCTTTGTTTACTGAATGTCCTATTTCTCTTTCTAGCTTTGCCATTTTGTTAAAGTGTTTTGGAAAATCTTTTCTTATAGCGTTCCAATAACCCATACCACCCTTAACACAACCTATACAATTATTATTTGAATAACCCAGTTCATACATACGAGGTAGTTTTAAC
>Ga0209634_1003834_pt1 | contig 10038 bp, 13 predicted proteins | sample LinPmetageLP40_FD_184043 | JGI IMG/M metagenome (GOLD analysis project Ga0209634, IMG submission 184043) | Marine viral communities from the Pacific Ocean - LP-40 (SPAdes) (version 2) | ecosystem: Environmental > Aquatic > Marine > Oceanic | place: Pacific Ocean | collected 2010-08-26 | reverse complement strand
TATCGGTCGTAGGTTCGAATCCTACCGGGTTCACCACATAGGCATGTATCTCCTCAAGCTTATACCTTGTAGAAAGAGTAATTGGTTACATGAGAGTTCAAGTCTCTCCTTGCCTACCCATATGTATTAATGACAAAAAGTTGTCAATCCCTATAATTTACTTAATACATATTTCAATGAAAAATCTCTTTTTCTTTTGGGCGTTTTTTGTTTGTTCCTCATCATTATTATCACAAATTTCAACGTGTGATCTAGAACTTCTAGATATTAATTGGGATGAAGAAACTATTACTTTAACTTTAAATGATAACAATTGTAGCAATTCTAGTACACCTTTCTGGGTGCCTTCTAATGATTCTATATATGTTATGCAATTGGGGTTTGGCTTTGGTGGAACCAACTGCCTAATACCAGCTTCTGCTTTTACTTTTTTCTATCCTGCTTTAGGTTTGAATGATACTATTACCTATTATTTTGGAGATTGGAATGATCCCTTTAATTGTTTTAATTCTGCATTTCAATATTATCAAGAAAACTGTATAGTTACAGTTAGTGCTGTAGGAGCTAATAATTCTATTAATTTAGATTTAATTGGAAATAATGATTATATAGCATTTAATCCCGTTTTCGACAACTGTTATGGGAGTGTAGAGGTCGGCGAGTATACGCAAGATTTAACGCATTATATATATGATTTTTATGGGGGGTTAATATGTATAACGGATGATATTGATAATTTAAAATTGAATGGATTATTTATTATAAAAAATAGAAAGGGTACTAGAAAATATTTCCAAAATCATTTGGAATACTAGTATTTATAACATATATTGATAGTAATTTCTAAATTAATAAAAATGTCTGCATACGAAGATACCATAATGGAAATCTACTTAGAGGTAGAAAGAATGGGAATTAGGGATAAATTTGAAAAACAATGTAAAAAAATGGATTCCCAAGAAAAACATAAACATAAAACAGTAGCTGAAAAGTGGGAGTATGCACTTAGTAGAATTTCAAAAAAAACATAAAATAATTATATGGTAAGTATAGATAATATATTTGGTTTATTTTCTCATGATAATGATGATCTTTCTGGGGAGGGTAAGACTACATATGAAGATCTAAAGACGTCCCCTATGTATTATGTAGGGATGTATAAAAAATTAGTTTTAAATCATATTAATTTCAATAAAAAAGTTTTAAATTTCTTTGCTAAGAGCAATAATGAATTAGATATAGATGATATTAAAGAAGCTGGAGAATTCGTTACTTATGGCAGAGCCTGGACTTACATACAGAACGTTAACTTGGATGAGGTCGCGCATATAAACGCATTAAAATACTATTCAGACGAATATTTATACACGGCTTTACAATTAGGTATTAATTATTTTACCCAATGTGAAGAGTATGAAAAGTGTGCTTTATTATATAAAATTTCCCAAAAAATAAAGACTTTTGAATCTAAGGTTGGAGACGAGAAATCTTCATCGTACATTGGAGGTACAGAGGTTAAGGGAAAAGAAGATAAATAGATAATAGAAATGGGGTATAGAGGTACATATGGTACCTAGGTACTTAAGTTTAATATAAATCAAACATTATGGCATTACGCAACGCAGAAACAATTGTACACCTAACAAATAAAATACAAGGTCATTTAACAAATTTAAAACTAATGGTTAAATCACAACAACCAGTAGAGGAGTTTGTTAAAAAAATAGAACAAACAGAAAATGTTCTTAGAGACTTAGAAACACAGTTAGAAAGAGAACATGCAGCATTAAGAAACGGATAAATTTTAAAATTAATAAAAGTTATGACACTATCAGCAGAACAAATCCAGATGAATTGGGTTGAATTTATAGGTAACATTGATACTTATATCTCATCACCACGTAAGGAACTATTAAAATCATTTTATAAAAAGTATGAGGATCGTCTTATGATGATGCCAGCTTCACATAAAAAGGAATATCACAACGCATTTCCAGGAGGATATATTGATCATGTAAATAGAGTAGTTAAAGCTGCTTTATCAATGTCTGCTGTTTGGGAGGGATTTGGATGTGATATGGATACTTTTACTCAAGAAGAATTAGTATTCTCAGCAATTAATCATGATTTAGGTAAAATGGGGGATGATAAACATGAATCTTATTTACCTCAAACTGATAAATGGAGAAAAGATAAATTAGGTGAAGATTATATGCATAATAAAGAAATTGCATTTTCATCAGTACCAGATCGAGGATTATTTCTTCTTCAAGATAATGGTATTAAATACACATTTAATGAAATGGTAGCAATTCAAACTCATGATGGTTTATATGATCCAGCAAATGATAAATATCTTAAATCATATATGCCCGAAACAAAACCAAGAACTTCTTTACCATTTATTCTTCACCAAGCAGATATGTTAGCAGCTAGGGTTGAATTTGAGAAGGAATGGTTACCTAAATTTAAGAATAACGTGGATACTAGCAAAAAGAATTATACATTATCAAGTAATAACAAGTCCACTAAAACTAAAGCACTAGGTACAATATCTAGTCCAGGGCTCAAAAATATGTTAGATAATTTATGATAACAACAATAATAATACTTTCAATAATAGTCGTAGTCTTAGGGTTTACGACTATTAATCTACTACGTAAGAACGAAAAACAAGAAGATATCTTATTAGGATATTTAACATATTTAGATAATATATCTAGATTAATAGAGGTTTCAGATGAAAAAATTAAAAAAACAGACATTAAGGGTTCATTTGAGGGTGATGATGAAGTAGGACATTTCTTTAAAACTATAAAACAAATCCAAGAAGTTCTTAATGATTTTAATATCAAGAAAATTTAAGAATAAATGGATCATATAATTGAAAAGAATAAAAAGGTAAGAAAAGGTAGAGTCTACTTTACAAAAGATACTGAAGCTGCGATTGTAAAGTATAATAACTCTACTAATAAAGAAGAAAGAAGTGATTTATATCAAGATCACATTCATTGGCCTTTTTATAAATTAACTCAAAATATAATCCATACTTTTAAATTTTATTATACTGAAGTTGAAAATTTAGAAGATTTACAACATGAATTAATGGTTTTTTTATTAAGTAAAATCCATTTATTTAATCCTGAAAATGGAGCTAAAGCATATTCTTATTTTGGAACTATAGTAAAACGTTGGTTAATAGTATATAATACTAAAAACTATGGTAAAAAAATTCAAAATATACAAATAAATGACATTAATAATTATTCAAATTTAGACCAATTATCCCCTGGATTTATAACATCTCCCAAAATGGAAGAAGGCATTTCAGCATTTACAGAAAAGGAATCTGAACATGATGATTTGGCTATGAAAGGTTACAAATATGAAGATAAATTATCTATATTTATAGACCAATTTGTTAAGGATTGTACTGATAGAATATATACTATTTTTCCTAAAGGAAATGATGCTCAAATAGCAGATGCCATTTTAGAATTATTTAGAAAAAGAGAGAATATAGATATATTTAATAAAAAGGCATTATACATTTATATAAGAGAAATGGTTGATGTTAAAACCCCTAAAATTACTAAAATAGCTAATGTTTTATATAAAATATTTAAAGAAAAATATTTAGTATATCTAGAACATGGTTATTACCCTTCCTCAAAAATATAATTTTTTTATATTTATAACCAAAAAATATGGGACAGTTAGATTCAATAATATTTGGTGATAAAAAATTTTCGGACATTTTAGAAGAAATTTATAACAACCAACGAAAAAAATCAGAACAAGTAACAGCATTAATATCTGAGTTAAAACCATTAGTACAAGAAATAGGAGATGCTACTCTTATTGTACCTTTAATTAAAGAATATATGGAAATTGGTGTTAAAAATGATGATGCATTGATTAAAATGGCTACTATTATACAAAGAGCAGTAAATACAGAGAGTGAAGATGGTGGATTTGGTATAAGTGATGAAGAAAAAGATCAATTAATGGCTGAAATGGAAAAATTACAAGTTAAAAAAGAAGATTAATGGCTGTTAGACCTACAACATCATTAGCAAATCAAGGATCAAAATCCTCATCTGGAGCAGGTTCAGGTGGAGTATTTTCTGGGAGGGTTATGGCTGTAATGTTAGATGATCAAACAAATGCTCAAGCCTTTAAAGATTTTGGAGAGTGGAGTTCGATGGGATGTTTATTTTTTGATAAATTAAATAAACCAAATGCATCTCCTCAATTTACATCTGATAACTTTGCAAGACCACTATTCCCCAATCAATCAATAGTACCACTTGAAAATGAAATAGTTTATTTAATGTCTTTACCTAATAGTAATGTACAAGAAAATGTAAATGAAGTTGGTTATTATTATTTTCAACCTATTAATATATGGAATAGTGTACATCATAATGCAATACCAGATCCTATTACTGGAACTATCTTACCTCCATCTCAACAACAGGATTACGAAGAAACACAAGCTGGGGCTGTAAGAAGAGTAACAGATGGTGGAACTGAAATTGATTTAGGTGATACATTTCAAGAAAAATTAAGTATTAGAAATCTTCTCCCTTATGAAGGAGATAACATATTTCAAGGTAGATGGGGAAATACCATTAGATTAGGATCAACTGTTTTAGATCCAAAAATAACAAATCCCTGGTCACGTGATGGTGAAAATGGAGATCCTTTAATAATAATAAAGAATGGCCAACATGAGGAAGATACAGATCCTTGGGTACCTCAAATAGAAGATATTAATACAGATAAATCTAGTATATATTTAACTTCTACTCAAGCTATTCCTATAGAAGTATCAAGTAAAAAATATAATTCTTATTTTTCTCCACCTACATCTACTGATAAGTTTGTGGGAGAACAAGTAATATTAAATTCTGGAAGATTATTATTTAATTCTAAAAGTGATTCAATTTTATTAAGTTCATTTAAATCAATTAATTTAAATTCTTTAGAAAGTATTAACATAGATTCACCTGAAACTGTAATCCAATCAAAGAAAATTTTATTAGGAGATAAATATGCTACTGAACCTATTATTTTAGGTGATAAATTCTTAGCAGATTTTCAAGACTTATTAATGAAAATGATTTCATTAACAGCAGCATTACAGACACCAATAGGATCAGGACCCCCATTTGCTATTAATGGGGCTATTCCTGTACCAGCAGTGCAAGTACAACAATCAGCTCAAAAAATGATAGGTCAAATAGCTCAATATAAATCTAAAGTAAGCAAAAGCAAATAATGGGTTTAGAAAAAGTAATAGTAAAACAAGTAGTTAAAGTAGCTAAGGATACTGGTAAGTTAGAAACTGCTCTTTCTTTAATGGATGAAAAGATAAAAGGTTTAGGAAGAAATGCTATTGAAAAAGCTGGGATAGATCCTTCAACTTTACCTATTAATTTAGATGATCTTTTAGAGGGAAGAGCAGATGATGCTGGGTCGTTATTAACACCTCAAGCAATTTGTAGTGTACCTCCTTTAACCCAATCCCAAAAAGAAGAAGCTATATCTAATGTAGATAATACCTTAACAACTCTTAATAATATAATTGAAAATAAAAATAAAATAGCAATAGCATTACAAACTATACAACAACCGTTACGAACATTAGATGCATCAGCATCAGCATTAGATAATATTATATCTACAGTAAAGGTAGCTATAAAAGTAATAAAAGCTATTCCAATACCTACATCAGTCCCACCTGGAGTAGGTATCCCTATAAATGTTTTAACAATACTTTCAGATTCTTTAGATCAGTTAGATAAATTATTAACATATGGTAAGGGAGTTACAACTGTTGTGCCTTTATTAATTAGAGCGGTACTTAACATGATCACTGCTATTATTAATAAATTAAATTCTTTAGAATCAGTTATAGAACCAACAATAATTACATTACAATTTGTAAAAACAATATCAGAAGTAGGGGACCAATGCCCCAATTTACCCCAAGATGAAATAAATAAAGTAAAAACAGCAATTATAGCTACTATAACAGAATCTATTGCGGCCTCTGGTGAAAATTCATCTTTGGGGGTAAATGTATCATCAGATGAACAATTAGCATCTCAATTAACACCCAATGCATCACCTGGGATATATTACAAAGGATTTAGATTAACATTAGAAAATGAACCTGATAATGAATTTTCCTTTCCATCAAGAAGAATATCAGCTACAAGGGATTTTGCAAAAGATCCTTCTACACAATATATTTATGGGGGGTTAAAAGAATTAGGTGGGTTTAAAGCACCAAAGATATTAGGTGTAATAACAATATACAATGCTCCCGAAAGAGAACCTCAAGGAAGATATTCTTACAGTGCTTCTACTCAAGTTTTATTTGAAGAAATGAAATATGCTATTGATTTATATGTAAATAAAATATCAGTAAGTAGAAGAGTTGAGAATGAAATTCTAAGAGAAATTCCAACTGGAGGAGGTGAAAATCTACCTTTAAATCCATTTGGACCAAATGGTGAAAATAATTTAAATCCTTATGTTTTAAATGGTCCTAATATAGTAACTCCTGTAGATGAATTTACAGGTAATCAAGTATCAGGAACAATAGTAGTTAATGAACCTATTAGGGTGATAATGACAACTAATGGTGGAAATACATCAATGAGTTTAACCAATACTATAATTACATTTCAAAAAGGAAATAAACCTATGAATGCCCAATTAAGTCGGGAAGCATATGTTACAAGAGGTATTGTTTCATCAACAGCTCCTTCAATATTAACAGAAAAAGGTATATGGAATTATACTATGACAATAGTAGAAAATCTTGGAAATACTGGTAACCAATCCAATTTTCAAATAATGCCTGTTTTACCTCAAGGAGGTGATAATAGCGGAGGTGGAAGTGGTGGAGGTGTAGGTAATGACACTGTAATTATAAATAGTGACGATAGTTCCACTACTTTACTATAAAAAATATAAAAACTTAATATTTATAAATAAAATGAAGACATCAGCATTAAAAGCAATTATTAAAGAATCAGTAAAAGAAGCAATTCAAGAAGAATTGAAAGAGATTTTATTGGAAGCTGTTAAAACTCCAAAAGTTATATCACAAATACCAGTTGCACCTGTAGTTGAAAATTATACCCCACCAACTCCTACGCAACCTGTAATGTCCGCAGAAGATAAAAGAACAGCATATCAAAATATATTAGGAGATACAAATGCAACTTTAAATAGTAGTAATGCTCATTCATTTCAACCTCAAGCAGGGATGGATGTAGCTAACGGTACACTACCAGCAGGGGAAGTAGATATGTCTCAAATAATGGGATTAATGAATAATAAATAATGGCAAGAATTATACAAAATAAATGGCCTATAGATCTACAAAAAAGTAGAGCTATTGGTTTTGGCTTTCCCTTAAATGGGGATGCTGTTTTTGTGCCAACATATTATACAAGAGATCAAATAAAGGCAAATTTAGTAAATTATTTACTAACAAATAAAGGAGAAAGAGTATTTAAGCCTAATTTTGGGGCTGATTTAAGAAGTTTATTATTTGAAAATATGCAAGATATTTCAAATGATGACCTAAAAAATACAATTCAAGATGATATTACTTTATTTTTTCCAAGTGTAATAATTAAAGAAATTAAATTTAATAACATACCAGATGAAAATACTGTTAACTTTACATTAATATACCAGATTGTGAATTTTGGGGTAAACGATGAAATAAACATATTATTACAATAATGAGCAAACTAAATAGAGACATAAGATATATAGATAGAGATTTTGATACTCTAAGAAATAATTTAATACAGTATTCTAGAACATACTTTCCAGATACTTATAATGATTTTACTGAAACTTCAACTGGGATGCTATTTATGGAAATGGCAGCATATGTAGGTGATGTTTTATCTTTTTACTTAGATAATCAAATCCAAGAAACATTTATACAAAAAGCAAGACAAACAACAAATTTATATTCTTTAGCTTATTCTATGGGGTATATTCCGAAAGTAACAACAGTAGCATCTGTCGAATTAGACTTTTTCCAACAACTACCATCAAAATTAAGTGCAAGTGTTTATGTCCCGGATTATGACTATGCTTTAGTAATACCTGAAAATACACAAATTTCTTCAAATGTAGATTCAAATATGAATTTTATAATAGAAGATGCAGTAGATTTTCAATCTTCTAGTTCATTAGATCCTACAGAAACTTCAATATATCAAATATCAGGTGTTAACCCAACATATTTCCTTTTAAAGAAAAAAAGAAAAGCTATATCAGCTACTGTAAAATCACAAACATTTACTTTTAATAATTCAGTAAAATTTGACACTAGAAATATTATATCAGGTAATATTATAGGCGTATTAGATGTAATAGATAGTGATGGTAATATTTGGTATGAAGTGCCTAATTTAGCGCAAGAAAACGTATTTAATTCGATTAGAAACACAAATACAAATGACCCCAATTATTCAATAGATACTGAGGTTCCCTATTTATTAGAATTAAAATCAGTACAAAGAAGATTTGTAACAAGATTTTTAAATGAAAATACTTTACAATTACAATTTGGAGCAGGTAGTACACGAAATGTAGATGAAGAAATAGTCCCTAATCCTGATAATGTTGGTTTAGGATTACCATTTGAAAAAACAAAACTAACAACCGCATTTTCTCCTTTAAATTTTGTGTATACTAATACTTATGGTATTGCTCCTTATAATACAACTTTAACTGTAAGATATCTAACAGGAGGAGGCGCATCAGCAAATGTAGAAGCTGGGGTATTAACAGCTGTAGATGATACAAATATTACTTTTATTAATCCGGATTTAGCAGATACTACTTTAGCTGATAATATATTTAGTTCTGTAGCATCTAATAATGTAAGAGCAGCTGATGGTGGTATGGATGGAGATACAGTTGAAGAATTAAGACAAAACTCATTAGGTAATTTCCAAAATCAATTAAGAACAGTAACATCTCAAGATTATTTAATTAGATCATTATCTATGCCTTCTAATTTAGGAGTAGTTGCAAAAGCTCATGTTCAACCTAATAAAGTAGGAGAATATGAAGCTGGTACTTTACCTTCTGTTTTAGATTTATATATTTTAACTTATGATATAAATAAAAAATTAAGAACTGCATCTGATATTTTAAAAAGAAATCTTCAAACATATCTATCAGAATATAGAATGATAAATGATTCAATTAAAATTAAAGATGCATATATAATTAATATAGGTGTAAATTTTGAAATAATAGTAAGACCAAATTTTAATAATGCTGAAACTATAACAAAATGTATAGATTCACTAACGTCATTTTTTAAAATAGATAAATGGCAAATTAATGAACCTATTATGATGAAAGATATTTCAGTACTTTTAGATAAAGTACAAGGTGTTCAAACTGTAAATAATATAGAAATTGTTAATTTAGCAGGAGAAAGTTTAGGTTATAGTAAATTTTCATATGATGTTAATGGATCTACTATAGATAATGTATTATATCCATCAATTGATCCAATGGTTTTTGAAGTTAAAAATCCAACTCAAGATATTAGAGGTAGAGTAGTACCAATATAAAAAAAAACTATGGCAATATATAAAATTTTTCCTACAAAAGATACATCACTATATAGTGAAAAAAAGGCAATGAATACCGGTTTGGATGAGGTAATAGAAGCATCAACTTATCTTAAAAATAGCAATCCACAAGTTAGTAGATATTTATTAAAATTTTCACAACCAGAAATTAATGGTTGGGTTAACACTTATATATCAGGATCAGGAGTAACAGTACTTAATACAGATATAGGTGGATCTGATCTTTTATATGATCAAACAATGACATCATCTGCTAACTACCCAACACAATCAGATGGTGTAGGATATATAACACCTTCATGGGATTTAATACCATCTTCCTCAACAGGAAATGGAAGAGGACAACATTTTAATGTTCAAACACATGGAACTTACTTTATACCTA
>Ga0209634_1003828_pt1 | contig 10045 bp, 8 predicted proteins | sample LinPmetageLP40_FD_184043 | JGI IMG/M metagenome (GOLD analysis project Ga0209634, IMG submission 184043) | Marine viral communities from the Pacific Ocean - LP-40 (SPAdes) (version 2) | ecosystem: Environmental > Aquatic > Marine > Oceanic | place: Pacific Ocean | collected 2010-08-26 | reverse complement strand
GCGTATGCAGTTGATAAGTCGTTGACGTGGAGTCACGACAACAACCCCGGAACATTGCTACGAGACAACAATTCGATACATCTCTCAATAGGGGAAAATCCGGCACTCGAAATAGACTCGAGTCGAAACGTGTCAATATCGGGCAATATGGCAATATCGGGGGGTTTCGACGTCGGGACTATTGGTTCGACAACCCCTTATACGAACTTAGCAGGCGGGTTGAGAGTCGTGGGCTGTATCGACGTTGATTGTGCAAGTATTGGCTCGACAGTTGGAAGTTCAGGAAATGCGTTTGTCTTTACAAGTACAACGGGTACCACAGTTGTCGGTGGAGGCGCTGTGGGTCTCGGCGTGGCCGGCTCATTGACGACCGCCAGGGGAAATCTCAGCGTAGTTGGCGACACCAGTCTGAATGGTGCAGTGACTATTCAATCATCCGCTCCTATTCTGGCCCTCGTTGATACCGACGACAACAGTGATTTCCGGATACGGCTTGAGGACGGGCACATTCGTTTCCAAGACACGACCAACTTCAACCGTGACTTCATGGTTGCAAACTCTTCAGGTGATGTGAACATCGGAGTGTCGGGTCGTACAACAGCTGTGATGGGCAATTCGGTGGTGAACGGAAATCACACTGTTACCGGGACGACGACACTCACCGGCGCTCTCAGCGTGGCAAGCAGCGTACAAATCGCGGGTTCGAACGCCGTGACTGACGCTAACACGATGACCGCAAAACTCGAGGTTTGGTCCGGCTCAGTGGTTAAAACGACTGCTGTAACGGGCTTCACACCGACCGGTGCGTGGGAGAATCTATTCTCTGCGTCCTACCCCACGCTCACTGTTCCCAACGCACAGGCCGGAGACATCGTGGAGGTTCGCGGGACGTTCGTCGAGGACCACGAGAACAGCGGGTATGCGAACATGTCGTCTGTCTTTCAGTACGTCGTGCGTGAGGGGTCCTCGTCCGGCACGGACATTGGCGGCGAGTCGGTGTCGGTCGTCGCCGGCGGGGACAACAATATTGAGAACACGATGGGCCACTACTACACCCGGGCGACAGTCACGACCGCCGGGAGCATATTCGTCGGTCTCGTGTACAAAGCTGCGAACTCCGTTGCCCGAGACCTGGTCAAATGCGAGAAAGGCTCGAACTCGTCTTTATTCGTTACTCTCCGGCGTGCATTGACTGTACCGACTCTTTGATGAAGTTCTTATATTTCACGGTATAAAGTATACATTTGACTAAAGTATACCTATGTCTGAATGCTCGGTTTGTAATGCGAGTGATAACGTCTGTGTAACACCCACGTGTAGTCATGGTCTATGCGGGGAATGTTTGTTCACCTTGATAAGGTCACCTTTGCTAAACCGTTGCCCTATATGTAGAGTTTCGTTTGATTTACCTAATAACGATGATGCTTTGAACCGTACCGAACGGCTCACGATGATGTGTTCCCTATTGAGACATCTCAAATTATTGGGCGCTTTCGACGATGAACACTCACGGGCTGTTTGCCTCATATATGTTCTAAGTCTTATGGTATAGAAAACATGGCTAAACCGTCTGCGAAAATCAAGATGCGGAACAAATCGCATTAACCATTATACACATGGCGTCTGAATCGTGAAGATCGAAAAGAGTACACGCAAGGGGAAAAAATACATGGCGACTGTCAGGGATGATACCAACAAAACTCGCATTGTGCATTTCGGAGCGTTGTCCTTTCAACAATATTTCGATAGTACACGGCTGAAACTGTATTCGGACTACAATCACAATGATGTGAAGAGAAGACACAGCTATTTTCAACGGTTCTCAGGAACAAAATCAAAAAATAAAGCGTTAGAAAAGGAGTCGTGACAGATGAATACGCTTATAACTGCTACTTGCCTGTTGCATTTAATCAGAGCATTTCAACAGGGGAGTATCTAAATTTCACAGGGTATACAACGTCGTTCACGACACTCGCTTCGCCTACTTACAGCATGGCTCCGGAGGTTTTACAGATGGGACTAGTCAGCGGTGATGTTTTGCAAATCACAGGGGCGATACAGTCAGATCTGGCCTCATATGCCCACGCTCCGAACTTCCACCGCCTAGTTGTCCGAAGAACCTCGTCGAACGGGGCATTTGTTTCCAACTTGAATTCGGACGATATTCAATGTGCGAGAATGGGGGACAACGACAGTGAAGTCGAGGGTCTGACGTGGCCACTCACGAGCGTTGAGATTGACACAAATGATGGAACTACTGTCTGGATCGGGTGGGAAATCCGTCGCCGGTCTGTTTCTAACAACATGACTCTATTTCAAGAGACACGAATAATTTCTGTCTCTGACATTGTGCGCTGCGTTTCAAGCGTGAAAGTGACAGTTTTGAAAAAAGCAAATATCCCGCTACTAGATTACATCGCAGTTTAGAAAATATAAATAACAATTTCAGGCTAGAGACTATTTGCTCTATTTTTTTTCTTTCACAGATCTCATTTTTGAAGTTTTTTATTTTCTTGCGGGACGACTATTTTTGGCTTAAATATAAGACCTGAGGATATAAAATGGGGGCGTCAGCCCCAGGAAACAGTCCCTATCTGTGTGTCGTGGGAGCGAAGCGAGTAGACCCAGATTTTTACATATTAAAGATGGCGCCGGTAGAATAGTATTTTTACATTAACTTAACTACGCTTTTCTTCATTGCGTCTTATTCTTGCAACTAATTTTTTTATTAATTTTTCCTCATCGTATTCTTTCATTTCCATTACATAGGTATTTCCTGCAGGCGATATACCTCCACCGACAATCAGTTGCCCATAATATTTATTTAATTCAATAAATATTTCTTCGTTCTTGCTATTCAACGCCATACATAAATTACTCTGTGCGTCATTTTTCATAAACCTAAATTTTACTCTACAAATAGGACAGTTTGCTTCTTCATAAGACAGTTCTGATTTTGATTTTATCCACCTCCAAATACAATTATCATGGACAAAAGCCCCACAACATTCTAATTTGTTGTGAACATTTCCTTTTTCTAAACAAATACAACATTCAGCATTTAAATGTACTGATAATTCCTTAGCTATATTTTCCTCGTCGTCTCCACATAAATCTAAATATTCTTGTAGTATTTTACATTGGCGCCGGTCATGGCCAACATTTCGGCAGACACCACATTTTCGCTTGGTAGACATTTTCTTGCGAGTTTAATTTTAACAAGAAAAAAAGATATTAATTTTTTAATTTTTTCCTGTATATTTTCTACATCAGATTTAAGTAATTTATGTTTATTTTTTGCCATTTTCCATTTTTATTAGCGTGCGTTATCTAGCGGTTACAAAGGAATTTATCTGTGCGTTTAATCTTGAAGAAAATGAGTTTAAGAACACGTTCTCGCAATCGTTGATCACCTCCAATCGCTACAATTGAATTGTAGTATGGGTTGTAAAAGATTGTCTTCAACAATTTCTGAGAATCTTTTTCGGGGCCAATCGTGTAATATTTCGGTTTCAAAGTATGAGGGTGTTTTGTGGTACGCCAAATTTCTTCGGTCCATTCAAATCTAGGTTGTTGGGTGAGACAATCTAAATTTGTGTAATCTGAAAATTCAATGAAATTCTTTCCACGATCTCCAATTACAATAGAAAACAACTCTTTTCCCAGAGGATTTTTGTTTGTAACTGGATATTGTCTAGGGATAATTTTTGGCTGTGCCGAATTCATGAGCGAATAGCGAAGCTGACCATTGATCATATCCACATTCATCCATGTAGTTGGAAGCTCACTATAACAATTGTCATCGTATTCGTCAAAACCATCTGAAACGAAGGAATTGGACGTCGCTTGCTCAAGAAGAAGATCGTCCATCTTTTCAAGTTCTTGAGTAATCAAATCCATTTCTTCATCTTCAGTCAGTTTTTCGCGAGGGATGAAACTAACACTAGATCTGTTCAATTTGCACTGATCTTGTTTTTCAATCTTAACCGCTTTATCTACGCTACCAAATTTAATGACGTTTGACCAAGAGGGTGGAGGAGTCGTAGGCACGTATGGAGGGGTCGTGGGTGTGTATGAAGCAGGAGGAACCGCCCAATCTACTACATCTACAACATCTTTGTTCTCTTCAACATCTGAAGCGGAAGTGGTGACATTGAGATTTTTGAATTGCGCCATAGTCTCAGTGTCAGAATTAATTTATAAATTAATTATTATATTATAAAAAAATTTTTTCCTGAGACATTTTTTCTGTCATTTCTATCAAAAATATATATATATTATTACAGTTTTAAAGACCTATTGTTTTATTTAACAGACATTCGCAATTAACTGATATTTAAATGTATTCCTTAATATTCTTTCCAATGGTTTTAGGCATTTAGGGCCACCCCGATGATGGATAAAATAGACATGATGGTCCTTTTGAATTTTATAACCTTTTTTTGTTTTAGATAGTGTGAATCCCGCTTGAATTAATTCCGGTTTAATTTTTCTCTCGAATTTTTTGTTTTGATGTTTCATCTTGGTAATTAATAATTTAAAATTTGACTTTAATTTTAAATTTTTACTAGGTTCCTTAAATTCCCGTCACTTCGTCGTCGAATACCCATCTATATGTTCCATCTAAATATCCAACCTTTGTTTTTGGATATGTTATTTCTACATGCCACAGGTGCCCGCCAACCAGCGCGCAGTCTCCACCACTAGGTCCGGGTTGCGGTCCATGGCCCTGACGCTCTCCTCGAGCCTTTGGATGTCGTACTTCGCGATGTAGAGCTTCGCGCGGTTCAGCTCGCAGGTCGTGGCGCGCCAATAATTGCACATACTATAGTACGAATGTCCCGGGGCGAACCATTCGAGCTCGCCGTATTCGTCGATGCACCTGGACCAGGGCTCCGCGAACTCCAACAACTCCTTCGTCTCGGGGTCCTTAATCTCGCATTGGCGGTCCATCACGCGAACGTACGGGGAGTTCAGCACCATCTTGGGCACATCCACGAGCTCCTCCACCAGTTGGTCTTCGGGCTCTATTTCCATTGTCCAGATTTAATTACAAAAAAATATATTAATTGTTTGCAAATTTTTTCCTAGAAAATAAGATTTTTTATTTATTTCGGTTTACGTGCTTTTTTTAACGCGGAACGAGCGCGAGTTAAAGCTCTTTTTTTAGACGCTAATTTTTTTCTCTCCTGTTTAAGATCAGATAGGCACGCGCGTACCTTTTTCTTTTTACGAGCTAACATATCGCGTAGAACTTTTTTACTACGGTGGTAACGTACTTTTCTTTTCATTGAACGAGCTTTCTTTTTTCTAGTAGCAGAGGTTCCAGAACGAGCGACCATTTTCTTTAATTATAACAATAGAAAAAAATTTTATAAAATATATATTAATATTTTAACGCGCTAGTAATATTATTATTTTTTTTATTCATACTAATTAAAATGGATTATTTAAAAATTCAAATTGAAAAAACCCCTCTTCCTGATACAAAAGAAGTAGATGAAGATTTATCTAAATTAGTATCTTCATTGGCCCCTATTATTTTACAACATCCAAACGAAAAATTTAATTTAGCTAATGTAGATGATTATTTTAATAATTCCGATGAATATTTATATGAAAAGGAAGAAAAATATGGAAGAAAATTACATCCTGATACAGTTCAACCTATGTTTGAAAATAAAGTTCCTATATATTATAATATTAATAAACAACCTAATACAGATTTTATTCATATTACATATTGGTTGTTTTATTATTATAATGGGGCAAAACGCATTATTGGTTTATTTCCGATGGGTGCACACAATGCAGATATTGAAACAATATCTGTCAAATTATTAAAAACGAACATTGAACCTAGTTTAGGTGACAATAATACTGATAACGCTACTATTGTTAATAAATATAAAATAATTGAATACAATTTAAGTGCTCATGGTGATCTTACTTCTTATTCTTTAAATAATTCCAATGAATATAATAAATACATACCTACCGGTATAGTGGGTTCTTCTAAACATTTAATTGATTTACATCCTTTATCTGGTAGACCTGTTGTATATGCCGCTATTAATAGTCATGCTTTATACAATCAACAAGGCGTTTATATTCGTTTTTACGGATTTGGTAATGATGTAACTAAATATGATCCTAAATTTGCTATCACAACTATTCCACACTTACTAAAAAAACATAGTCCTATATATCGATGGGACCAACGTTTAGGAGATGAAGGCGTTAATGGTTTTCAGCAAAGACAAACGCCTTGGGCCGAGAAACACGTATCAAGGACTGTGCATATTTCTTTAACATTTTCTTACTTAGCTTACTTATTCTATCTAGTAGTTCCAATTATAACATACCAATTTTCTAACAATGTTAAATTAACATTAATTCTATTTATTTTACAATTTTATATTATTAAATGTATCGGTACTCTTATTTTCCCTTTTATTGCACCAGAACCATTAAATAAAGACTCGTTAAGTAACTGGATGTTCCCATTTAGATTATATTAACAATTTAACTTGGATTCGCTATTCCTTTACTTTTTTGCATTTTGTACTCTAGTATTACATTCAGCCATTAATATTAATAATTAATAAAAATAAGTATTATTATTATTAAATTTTATTTCAACGTATATAATTAAAATGGAGTTACCTAATAATATTTATAAAGCAATACGAACCATTGCATTCTCTACTAATTATGTTTTATTACCAAATATCCATCAAAATAATAACCAATCACAATTATTTTCTACACCTACCAGTTCGCCTCCTAATTCTTGTATAAATTATTATTTACATGAAAATAATTATATTAGATATATAGAAATCCCAAAAACAGATAATAATCTTCCTTTGATTAAACTTAAATTTTTAAATATCATGTCTAGATTTATTAGCGATTATTTACCAGTTAATGACGAAGATATTTATTGGGATGCACTTTTTGATAAATCCCAATCTCACTTAGAAAATATGATTGATTTTATAAAGGCCCGTGAATATAAGAATTATTATTATTATAAAGCTACACAAGCTAATTCTACTTATACTAAATGTAAGTATAACGAGCAATATAAAAATATTAAAAAAACATTCTTTAAAGAATTAAATAAACTTACAAACAACCAAAAAAACATTTCTATAATATTATCTAATCATATACAACAAACTAATTTAGATAGTTTTAAAATTCAACAATTCTCATATTCTGAATCATCTGAGATTAAACTTAAACCTTCTCTTTTCAAATTTCAATTTTATAATGAAAAAGATATTAATTTTATAGTAAATAATTCTAAACTACACCCGAAAGCTATAAAGAAAGGTTGGGAAAATCTTAAAGGAATTTTCACGACAACATATGAACAATATCTTTCTGACGAAATAAAACGTGAGCAATTAACACTTAAACCTAAAAAAAGCGCAACTATTGATATATCTTATTCTGTATTACATAATAATCTACCCATTTACTTTCATACTGTTGATATTCAATATAAAGATATTGTACCAGATATTATTATTAAATTTTATAAAACACATAATAAATTAACAGATCTTTTCGCTATATTTAATGACAATCCTAATCATAAAGATAATATTAAAAACGGCAATAATTATAAAGCCATTAAGGGAAGATATGATGAACTTAAAAAATTCATTGATCAAAAATATGATATATTTGATAAAAAATCACCTTGGCCTACTGGCGAAAAAGGACGTTCTAAGCATTTAAGAGCTCCTTTATTATTAACTGAAGAACAATATACAAAACTAAAATCCATAAAAGAATATTGGTTAGAAGAAAACCATTTAGAAATTGAATTATTGTCTGGTAATAAATTTAAAAAGTTAAATCCTATATCTAATGACCAAAGACGAGTTAAAGCTATTCTCATTCATAGTAAAAAAGATATAAGATGGGTTGTATGGAAACCTATTTTACCTCAAGACGATATTTTAACTATTCATAATCGGTTTTTATTATTAAAACAAATTAATTATTTCCCAGATTATTTATTTCCTTTTTATATTGGTAATAAAGAAAACCCTCATCCGCGTTTATTTAATAATTCTATATTGTGGGAATTTTATCATTTTAAAAATAAAGAATTATGGGCTTATCCTCAAATTTCAACTAAGACAGGTGTCCCTTCTTTAAGTCATACCAATAAAAAGTTTAGTTATATTCCTTCTAATAACTCTCAATATACTTCTACTATTCCTGTAACAGCTGTACCTAAAAATAAGTATGATATTCAACCTGGTACTTATAATCCTCATGTTGCTGTTCATAAATTTTTATATACAAACTTTAAAAAAACAGCTAAAACTAAAAATATTATCCTTACTGCAATTAGATCTCCTGATCCATATGATATTATTGATTTATTTCACACTTATTTATCATTTAATAATCATTATTTAAAAGGAGGTTCTGAACCTAATTTTAAAATTAAAAGACAGAATATTAAATCTAATATTATTAACCATATAATTAATAATTTAAACTTATCTCTATATAAATCTTTAAATTCTGGCTTATTATCATATCAATTTGAATCATTTCAAAATTACATTGAATATATTATCATGTCCACTAATCGTAATCCTATTTATATTATTGATCTTATAGCTAGAATATATTCCATTAATATTGTTTTATTTAATGTTAATTATAATTATTCAAATCAAATGAATATTTCATGTTTTGCTTATCATAATTATCAAAATACTATGTTAATTCAAGTTGATGAAAATAAGGCTTTAGCCTTAATATGTCCTAAAATTGGTTCTAAAAAAAAACATACAATTTTTCATCATTTTAATAATAATAATATTACTAAAGTCACTGGTTTTAAGATTGACGACGCCTATATAAAACGAAATTGTAAATCTGATCTACAAAAATTTAATAATTTAAATGCTTGGAAACCTATTCCTATTTTACAACATTTAAGAGATCATATTCCTATTGGAACTAATTTTGTCATTGAATATTATATTGTTGATCATAATACGAACTTTGTCAATGCTATTTTAATCGCTCCTAAAAATAATAAAACTCAATTTTTATACATTCCTGTGCAATTTTATAAAAAAACCTATAATTCTAAACATAAAATAGCTGAATTACGACCTGATGGTAATTGTTATTATCAAACAAAATTAATTAAATTATTCTCATGTGACGATACTATTCGGCATTATAATACAATTTCTAATAAACATCATTTATTAGAAGGTCTTAAAATTCGTTTTAAATTTAAAAATTATTTATTACTAGAATCTGGGGAGTTCGTCCCCACACATACACAATGTAATACAACCGCTCATTCTCAAAAAGAAGATAACTATATAAAGGCGTCTTTTACTATTCCAAATAAAACTCCTCCATATAAAACAATAAATATTAAATATTCTAATTTAGATAAAACTACTATTAAAAAATTTATATTAAACGAACATAATAAACAATATATATCTTATATCGATCACGATAATAATCACCATAAATTAGACAACACTTTTCATATTTTACAACCGGCTACCACCAATTATTATAAATTTGCTGATTACCCTAATTACAAAATTCCTTTACCGCATATTTATCAATCAAATATATCTATACAAAATGTCACTAATACTCCAATTGTTAATTACGATGCATTATTACAATTACTTCCAAAACAAGAAGCCTGGAACGCACATACGGCTGAAATAGATTTTAATATATCTATTAAATAAAATGTGTAAATTAATATTTATTTAATATATTTTATTAATCATAGACATATGTCAACCGTTCCTTTCCTTCCTTTCGTTTAATAATTGGTAGAAAAGAAAAACGTTCCAAATGTTCCTAGCAATTCCGATGCTGCAATTTATCTGTGTCTGTCTATCTCTGTTCTCCCCCGGGTCTCATTTTGTTCCTTCAAATGTGTGTTTGTTCCTCTCATTTCTCTCTGTCTCTTTTCGTTTTATTTCTTTCTCTTCTATCTAGTGTGATCTATCTATCTATTATATAT
>Ga0209634_1003826_pt1 | contig 10046 bp, 7 predicted proteins | sample LinPmetageLP40_FD_184043 | JGI IMG/M metagenome (GOLD analysis project Ga0209634, IMG submission 184043) | Marine viral communities from the Pacific Ocean - LP-40 (SPAdes) (version 2) | ecosystem: Environmental > Aquatic > Marine > Oceanic | place: Pacific Ocean | collected 2010-08-26 | reverse complement strand
GACACAAAGCTCCGTCAAGCTGCACCTTGGTGTGCCCCAGCTCCATCCCCGGGCCCAATGCGCCGCGAAACAGCCGGTTATTCAGGACCAACCCCATACCGACGCCGCGTTCAATCGTTACCACTGCGAAGTTTGAGATACCGCGCCCCGCCCCAAACCATAATTCAGCCAGCGTCAAAAGGTTGGTATCGTTGTCCAGCGATACCGGCAGACCCAGCATAGCGGCCAGCTGATCGCGCAGGGGGGTGTCGGTTTCAGTCATGACCGGAGACCACCTGACGACGCCCGTGCACGCATCGACCAAACCCGGCAAGCCGATCCCTACGGCGCTGATATCGTCTGGCGCGCGCCCCGCCTTTTGCAACAGCTTCCCCATCAGGGTGTTTACGTCGGCCAATATTTCTTCGTTGGACTGGCGCAACGCGCCGCTGGTCTGGTGCGCGCCGGCCACGATGTTTCCCGCAAGGTCAAGCAGGACTGCGGTATGGCGCTCGTCAGACAGCTTCATCCCGACCACAAATCGGCTAAGCGGTGCAACCCGAAGCGCAATGGGAGGACGACCCCTGCTTGGACCGCGTTGACTGTCTTCCACCTCTTGCAACAAACCTCGCGCGATCAAGTCCGAGGTGATGGTGGTGACCGACCCGGGGCTGATGTTCAGTGCGCGCGCGACATCCATTCTTGGCATCTGACCATTTGCGCGTACCTGTTCGAATACCTGTTGCCGCAACGGGCGCGCGTCTTCCTGCGGCAAAGCCATCAACGGCCCACACCCCGGCAAGGCTTCCCGTGGTTCTCTTATCGCCGAAGGATGAATTAGTTCGCCAGCCAAATTTTATCCCCTGATTCCTTCGCAGATTTGACAACGACGACCAACCAACCGCCCTTCTCTTTACAGAATTAGGGGGGTTTTAGCTTCTCGTGTCAAATTCTTTGTACAGATTCTGAAAATTTATTTTGACAACTGAATTAAATTGCGCAACCTCAGGGTACGAGATCACCGATATCGTTAACGGTGTCGGAAACATTTCATCTGGGAGGAAAGAAATGCGTAAACTCTTTATGGCTACGGCGGTTGCAACGGCGGGGTTCACCCATGCCGCGCTGGCACAAGATATCACCGTTGGCGTGAGCTGGTCCAACTTTCAAGAAGAGCGGTGGAAAACCGACGAAGCGGCAATAAAGTCTGCGCTGGAAGCAGCAGGAGCGACATATGTCAGCGCCGATGCGCAATCATCATCCGCCAAACAACTGTCCGACGTGGAAAGCCTGATCGCACAGGGCGTTGATGCGTTGATCATCCTTGCCCAAGACAGCCAAGCCATTGGGCCGGCAATTACCGCCGCAGCGGACGAAGGCATTCCCGTAGTCGGTTATGATCGCCTGATCGAAGACCCGCGCGCGTTCTATCTGACATTCGACAACGTCGAGGTCGGCCGTATGCAGGCCCGCGCCGTGCTCGAAGCGATGCCAAAGGGTAATTATGTAATGATCAAGGGTTCCCCCACCGATCCAAACGCTGATTTCCTGCGCGGCGGTCAGCAAGAAGTGCTGCAATCTGCCATCGACGCGGGCGACATCACCATCGTGGCTGAAGCCTATACCGACGGCTGGTTGCCAGCAAACGCGCAGCGCAACATGGAGCAGATCCTGACGGCGCAAGACAACAAGGTTGATGCCGTTGTCGCGTCGAACGACGGTACAGCCGGCGGTGCGGTAGCAGCGCTGACAGCGCAAGGCATGGAAGGCACACCCGTATCGGGTCAAGACGGCGATCACGCCGCGCTCAATCGTGTTGCCAAGGGCACGCAGACTGTCAGCGTCTGGAAAGACGCCCGCGATCTAGGCAAGAACGCCGCTGAAATAGCTGTTGCCCTTGCTGGCGGAACCGAGATGTCCGCAATTGACGGTGCGACCGAATGGACATCGCCCGGCGGCACGAAGCTGTGGGCCAAATTCCTGGCCCCTGTGCCGGTCACTAAGGACAACCTCAACACGGTCGTTGATGCTGGCTGGATCTCCAAAGAGGCTTTGTGCCAGGGCGTTTCGGGTGTAGACGTCTGTAATTAAATCAACATCGCGCACCCTTGCATGCGCCCGGGGTGCGCGCTCTGCCCTCCGTTGGTCGATGCCCAAGACACGCTCGGTCAATGAAAGACACTGCGACCTCAGTTGGAAGCCACTCACATGACAGATACCACAACCGAAACCGGGGCAGCGGTGCGTCCGTCACCGACGGCACCCAAACGCTCTTTTCTCAGCCAGTTAGAGATTGATACCCGTCTTTTAGGAATGATCGGGGCATTTATTCTCGTTTGCCTTGTGTTCAACGTGCTGACCGACGGGCGGTTTCTGACGCCGCGCAACATCTTCAACCTGACGATCCAGACGGTCAGCGTCGCCATTATGGCGACCGGGATGGTTTTTGTGATCGTCACACGGCATATCGACCTGTCCGTCGGCGCGATGCTGGCGACATGCTCTGCGGCGATGGCGATGACGCAAACCGATATCCTCCCGCGGATGATGGGTCTTGGATTGGGGCATCCCCTGACACCATGGATCGCAATAGCGGTCGGTCTGGTGGTTGGCATTTCTATCGGCGCTTTCCAGGGTTGGCTGATCGGCTTTCTGACGATCCCTGCCTTTATTGTAACCTTGGGCGGGCTGCTGGTCTGGCGCAACGTGGCGTGGTACATGACCGATGGGCAGACCATCGGACCCTTGGACGAAACCTTTCGTAAATTCGGCGGCATCAACGGGACGTTGGGCGAAACCTGGTCATGGGTTGTCGGCGTAATTGCAGTGATAGCGGCGCTCTGGGCGCTGTGGTCGGCGCGGCGCAACAAAGTCAACCATGGTTTTCCGATCAAACCGGTCTGGGCCGAAGTGTTGGTTGGCCTGATTATCGCCGGCGGGATTCTGGGCTTCGTTGCGATCCTGAACGCCTACGAGGTGCCCACTGCGCGCCTGCTGCGTGAATTCAAAGCCCGAGGCGACGTTATGCCAGAGGGATATTCCGCATCTTATGGCATTCCCTATTCCGTGCTGCTGCTGATCGCGATTGCGATCGGCATGACAGTGATGGCACGTCGGACACGGCTGGGAAGGTATATTTTCGCCACCGGCGGTAACCCTGACGCGGCAGAATTGTCGGGTATCAACACACGGCTGTTGACGGTCAAGGTGTTTGCGTTGATGGGCGGATTGATCGCACTGTCCGCCGTCGTCGCTTCGGCCCGTCTGACGAACCACTCCAATGACATCGGCACGTTGGACGAACTGCGCGTCATTGCCGCTGCGGTGATTGGCGGCACAGCGCTTGCAGGCGGAATAGGTACGATTCACGGCGCAATATTGGGCGCATTGATCATGCAGTCCTTGCAATCGGGCATGGCCATGGTGGGCGTCGATGCACCGCTGCAAAACATCGTGGTGGGCGCGGTTCTTGTCTTGGCCGTCTGGATCGATATCGTCTATCGCCGCCGTTTGGGAGGGAAATGATGACACCACTAGTAGAGCTCAAGAACATCTCATTATCTTTCGGGGGGGTGCGCGCAGTCGATAACGTATCGCTGGACCTGTATCCGGGCGAGGTCGTCGGCCTGTTGGGCCATAACGGTGCGGGAAAATCCACGCTGATCAAGATCCTGGCCGGTGCCTATCAAATGGACGAGGGCGAAATCTGGATCGAGGGGAAAAAGGCCACCATTCATTCGCCCCGCGACGCCCGCCGTTACAACATCGAAACCATTTACCAGACGCTGGCGCTGGCAGATAACCTTGATGCGCCCAGCAATCTGTTTCTGGGCCGCGAGTTGACCAATCGGTTCGGTCTGGTCGACGATGCGCAGATGGAGGCGGAGACCCGCAAGATCATGGCGCGGCTCAACCCCAATTTCAAGAAGATAAGCGAGCCTGTTTCGGCGCTTTCCGGCGGTCAGCGTCAATCGGTTGCGATTGCCCGCGCGGTGTACTTCAACGCCAAGATCCTGATCATGGACGAACCGACCGCCGCCTTGGGTGTACATGAAAGCAAGATGGTCGCCGACCTGATCAAAGAGCTGAAGGCCCAAGGGCTGGGCATCTTTCTGATCAGCCACGACACCCGCGAGATGCTAGAGCTGTGCGACCGTGTGTCGGTAATGAAAAACGGCGCGCTGATCGGCACCGAAAAGGTCGGCGACGTGACCGAGGATGACATCCTGAGCATGATCATCATGGGCAAGGCGCGCGACGCCGCATAGGCGCTGACAAAGGGGAAAACCATGTTTCTGGGGCTTGATCTGGGCACCTCTGGGCTGAAGGCCCTGCTGGTGGACGACGCCGAAAACATCATCGCGGAAAGCGTGGCACCCTTGCAGGTGTCGCGCCCCCACGATGGCTGGGTCGAACAGGACCCACGCGATTGGTTCACCGCCTGCGCCGATGCGATTGCGGGGCTGGAGGTCGATCTATCCGCCGTGCAGGGTATCGGGCTTAGCGGGCATATGCATGGCGCGACCCTGCTGGATGCTTCAGGCACGCCGCTGCGCGCCTGTATGCTGTGGAACGACACCCGCGCCGCAGCACAGGCCGCCGCGATGGATGCTGACCCCATCTGGCGCGCGGTCACGGGCAACATCGTGTTCCCCGGTTTCACCGCGCCCAAACTCGCATGGGTGCGCGACCATGAACCCGATATTTTCGCGCGGATCGACAAGGTGTTGCTGCCCAAGGATGCGCTGCGCTTCTGGCTGACCGGCGACGCGGTGTCAGAGATGTCGGATGCCGCAGGCACAAGCTGGCTGGATACCGGCGCGCGCGACTGGTCCGACGCCTTGCTGGACCGGTCTGGCCTCACGCGGGCGCAGATGCCATCGTTGGTCGAAGGATCGCAGGTGTCAGGGCACCTAAGCGGCTCTATCGCCGCGCAACTGGGCCTGCCCGCAGGCATCCCCGTTGCGGGGGGCGGCGGTGATAATGCTGCCTCGGCCATCGGGATGGGTGTGGTGAAACCGGGTCAGGCGTTCGTCTCGCTCGGGACGTCCGGCGTGCTGTTTGCCGCGACGCCGGGCTATGCCGCGGCACCTGAAAGCGCGCTGCACAGCTTTTGCCACGCGCTGCCGGATCTGTGGCACCAGATGGGGGTGATCCTCTCGGCCACGGATTCGCTTAATTGGCTGGCCAGTGTTTTGAACGAGGACGCGCGGACGCTCACATCTGATCTGGACGCGCTACAGGCCCCCGGTCGCACGATCTTTATGCCCTATCTGGGGGGCGAGCGGACGCCCCATAACGACGCCAATATCCGGGGCGGTTTCCTGCATCTGGCCCATAACACCGACCGCGCCGCCCTGACCCGTGCAGTACTTGAAGGGGTGACCCACGCCCTGCGCGACAGCTTTGACGCGATGACGCAGACCGGTACAAAGATCGATAGCCTGATCGCTGTCGGGGGCGGATCAAAATCCGATTACTGGCTAAAGGCAATTGCAACATCGCTGAACACGCCGATCCATCTTCCCGCTGCCGGTGACTTTGGCGGCGCTCTTGGTGCTGCAAGGCTAGGCCGCATGGCCGCCACCGGAGAAGGGGCCGAATTGGCCGTTCCTCCGCCTATTTCACGCACAATAGAGCCTGATGCGAACTTGGTGGATACTTTTGCCGAGGCACACGGGCGATACGCCGACGCATACCGCGCGGTAAAATTCCTGCGCTAAACGAACAAGGATAATTCCATGACCAGCTTTTTCGACGGCATCCCCGCAATCGCCTACGACCCGCAGGCGGATCACGATTTTGCCTATCGCAGCTATAACCCCGACGAAGTAATCTTGGGTAAACGGATGGCCGACCATTTACGTTTTGCCGTGGCGTATTGGCACAGCTTCGCGTGGGAAGGGGGCGATCCATTTGGCGGAAGAACCTTTGATCGTCCATGGTTCGGTGACACGATGGAACACGCCAAAACCAAGGCGGATACCGCATTTGATATGTTCAAGATCCTCGGTCAGCCGTATTTCTGTTTTCACGACGCCGATGTCCGCCCCGAGGGCGATACCTTTGCCGAAAGCACCGCGCGGTTGCACGAGATCACCGATTACCTCGGCGAAAAGATGGAGCAGACGGGCACCAAACTGCTTTGGGGCACCGCAAACCTGTTTTCGCATCGCCGCTATATGTCTGGCGCCGCCACCAACCCCGATCCCGATATCTTTGCCTATGCCGCCGCGACGGTGAAGGAATGTATCGACGTGACACACAAGCTAAGCGGTGAGAACTATGTGCTGTGGGGCGGGCGCGAAGGCTATGAAACGCTGTTGAATACCGACATGAAGCGCGAACGCGAACAGGCGGGGCGTTTCCTGCAAATGTCCGTCGAATATGCCCACAAGATCGGCTTTACCGGTTCGATCCTGATAGAGCCTAAACCGCAGGAACCGACCAAACACCAGTATGATTACGACGTGGCCACCGTCTATGGTTTTCTCAAAGACTACGGGCTTGAGAACGAGGTGAAGGTGAACATTGAACAGGGCCATGCGATATTGGCGGGGCATTCGTTTGAACACGAGTTGGCCATGGCCGCAGCGCTTGGCATCTTTGGCTCTATCGACATGAACCGCAACGATTACCAATCCGGCTGGGACACCGACCAGTTCCCTAATTCCGTCCCCGAAGTCGCGCTGGCCTATTACGAGGTGCTGAAAGCAGGCGGGTTTACCACCGGCGGTACCAACTTTGACGCCAAGCTGCGCCGCCAATCACTGGAGCCGCAGGATCTGATCCTCGCCCATGTCGGTGCCATGGATGTCTGCGCCAAGGGGCTGAGAGCCGCCGCCACGATGCTCGAAGACGGCAAATTGGAGGCGGCTCTTGACGCGCGTTATGCCGGGTGGCGCTCTGCCCGGGGTCAGGATTTACTTCAAAGCAACCTCGAAACGATCAATGCGCAGGTAAGGTCGCAGAATCTGAACCCGCAGCCAGTTTCAGGTCGTCAGGAAACGCTGGAGAATTTGGTGAACCGATATCTATAAATTGCAACATTCATCGCGTAGGTAGGGCGAAAAGAGGCGTTTTATGTACAATCGCTATGCCATCTATTTCACCCCACCCCCCGGCACCTTTTCCCGCTTGGGTGCCGCGTGGTTGGGATGGGATATCAAAACCGGCTTTACCGTTGTTCAGCCCGATTATTCTGGCGTGAATGTTGAAAAGATCACTCGGCGACCCAGGAAATACGGCTTGCACGGGACGATTAAAGCACCCTTCAGGCTGGCGGATGGCCAGACGGAAAACGGATTAGCAGACGCGTTGGAAACGTTTTGCAAAGACCGCCGACCCGTTGATCTGGACGGGCTTGCGTTGTCCCGGCTCGGTCGGTTTCTGGCACTTACCCCGCAGGGCGACACACGGGCGTTGCGAAATCTGGCCGACGACACGGTCAAAAGGTTTGAAGAATTTCGCGCGCCCTTGAGCGATGAAGAATTTGCGCGAAAGAATTCCCCGGCGTTGACAGAACAGCAGCGCATCTACTTGAGATACTTTGGCTACCCTCACGTGAAAGAGTATTTCCGGTTCCACATCACACTGACCGGGCCGTTGGCACCAGAGCAGAGCTGTTCAATATCGTCTCTGTTGCGGGATTATCTTGAACCAGCCAGTTTGTCCCCTTTCATTCTGGGCAGCCTGAGCTTGTGTGGCGAAGCCAGCGATGGTTATTTTCACGAGATCTCTCGATTTGCTTTAGGAAAAGCTTCGAATTGTCTCTAGCGCACCGGACAGCGCCTTGCCGTCCGGGTCTTGCAGGGCTGCCGCATGTAACCGTGCAACCCATTCAGCAGCGTCCTTGCGATCTTTCACCAAATCCGCACCCTGCATCACGTTCGCGAATTTTGATTGCCCGCGGCCGTGCGTATCTGAATATCCCTTTATCAGCCGCCGGCACCGTAGCAATTCGACACTAAGCATATAGTTGGAAGCCAATGGTGCCAAGCTTTGGTGCATCCAAGCATCCAAATGTGCAACTTCGATAGCGTGCCGGCGGGTTTTCAAGCGATAAGATCTTAAACCACCAAGCCAATAGAGCAGCAAAAACGCGGGTATGCTATCGATGCGCAGACGACGCCCCTTGCCAAACCAACGGTTCAACCAAGCCATGGCGCGTGGGCTGTTCTCAACTCTTGCTCCCAACCCTCGTGGCAACAGGCCCGAAATTTCTTCGGCCCGCGGGTGGAAATATTCGGTCAACTGCATTCCCTGATCAGACCGGACACTCATTTCGGCTCGTATACGATCAAAGCGGGGACCACGGGTTTTGATATCCGCCACACGGATGATATCGTCATAGGCCATGGCATTTGCAATGTATTTTGCCGCCGTAACCGCAAGCAGCCAGTGATCAGAGGCCCTGTCTAGAGCGACGATCGGTTCCAGCCGGTCAAGGTAGAGACTGCCGTAGGCACAATCTTGAAAATCGACCGCTTTTTCAAGACCTGCCAAGGCCATCTGATGAACCGGCTCAGGAAGGGCATCAATACGGTTACGCAACACCTCCCACTGCAGCGTAGGATTGGCTTGGCCTACGGATGCAAGCGTCGACGACCGGGCGGCGGTATCGTTGTCATTCAGCCCCAAGGTCGCATCAAACCCTGCTGAAAATGCCTGTAAGCTTGGGCCGACACCTTTGCCGCTTTCGCGAATGGTATTTTCAAAGGCCGCTCGAGAAAAAGGTAATGTGCCCGATGCAGCCAGCGCTCCAAATAGGCTGGCCGATATATTCGAACCGTGTGCTACGGCCAGCCGCTCCATATCGGCAAGTATTAGTGTCTGCGCAGCAATTTCCGCCGCGGCATGGACCTCTTTGGCATTCGCGATGCCGTCGCCAGGGGCTGATTTTTCCGATACCGCCAGCGCACGATGAGTCGATCCTATCAGCGTTGTTTTGTCGGGCGTTACAAACCCCCTCATGATGGCGCGTCCCATCTCCATCATCTCGGCGGCGATCAAGATATCTACGTCGCCAGCGGATGGTGCCAAGGCAAAGACCGGAGGTCGTTCGCTGGCCGGAGCCATTTCCACGTAATAAATCGTCGCGCCTGTTCGTTGTGCGACGCCTGCGACGCTTGTCGCTTGAACGCTATATCCCTGTGCCCGTGCCAGCTTTTCGATCCAGCCGGTCAATACTCCGCCGCCCTGCCCGCCAACGGCCATTATCGCCAGTTTTGTTATACCTGGCGTTTGCGCCCTGACAGGCCCCCCCGAAAGGTCACCGGTCATGAGAATGCCAGCCGCTTTGCGCTGCGGCGTTTTTGTAACCAGGCAATCACCTTGTTGCGCTGCCGGGTGCGCCATGCCTCGTGACGCTTGGGGTTGTGCACCACATCTACCTGATAGAAAGAAGGGCAAAGAATTGCCGTATCTGCGACCTCACCGCAGTTGCCACAACCAACGCAAGTCTGATCAATATGCGCAACAGGGTCATCGCGTAGCGGGTCATCAAGCTTTTTCAGCGACAAGGACGGGCACCCTGACAGACGGATACAAGCATGATCACCCGTGCATATGTCCGGGTCGACGCCAAAGCGCGGAACGCTGGTACGCTGACCTTCATGTATGGCAAGGTCGCGTTGCGGTTTTTCACGGCGCTGCTTGTTGAGCATACATTCCGATGATGCGATTATCACCTTTGGGCCCTTGTAATCGGTGGTCAGGGCGTCGCGCAGAACATCTCGCATCCGGCCCACATCATATGTGCGGTCGATCTGCCTGATCCATTCAACGCCTATCCCGCCTAAGGCCTTTGATATGGGGTTATTCGTCGATTTAGTGTCGTTGTGCGCACGGCTAGACAGTACATCCTGGCCGCCGGTCGCAGCAGAATAATAATTGTCGACAATCACGACAACGTTGTCGGATTTGTTGAATACCATGTTCCCGATAGATGAGCTCAGGCCGTTGTGCCAAAATCCTCCGTCACCCAAGATAGAGATCGCCCGGCGTTCCCCCCCACCGTCAAAAGCTGCGTTGGATGCTGGGCCCAGACCGTATCCCATAGTTGCACC
>Ga0209634_1003825_pt1 | contig 10047 bp, 7 predicted proteins | sample LinPmetageLP40_FD_184043 | JGI IMG/M metagenome (GOLD analysis project Ga0209634, IMG submission 184043) | Marine viral communities from the Pacific Ocean - LP-40 (SPAdes) (version 2) | ecosystem: Environmental > Aquatic > Marine > Oceanic | place: Pacific Ocean | collected 2010-08-26 | reverse complement strand
CATTTGTAAATAATTTAAGACTCGAAGAGATGAACACTGGCGAACAGTCGGGGCAGTGGGGTACAAAAACAAATACTAACTTAGAGCTTGTAGGTGAAGCGTTAGGATTTGGTACAGAAGCTATTACAACAAACGCTAACACTCATCCAACAGTAGTAGCGGATGCAGCTTCTGATGCAGGAAGAGCAATATATATAATATATACTGGAACATTAGATTCAGCTTGTACTATTACTATTAGTCCAGACACCTTAAAACGAGTTCATATAATTAAAAATGGTACAACTGGATCGCAGAACATACTTATAAAACAAGGAACGGGTGGTGGTGCAGCAGTTACCATTCCTCCTGGAGACACAAAAGTTGTTTCATTAAATGGTGGTGGCAGTGGTGCGATTGTAACAGATGTATTTGATTCATTAAGTGTAGTTGATTTAAAAGTACAAGATGATCTTACAGTAGGAGATGATTTATTATTATCTACTGATAGTGCTATAATTAAGTTTGGTGCAGATGCAGACACTACATTAACACATACAGATGGCACAGGTTTAACTCTTAATAGCACTAACAAATTAACATTTGGAGATGCAGCAAGTTTTATACATCAAAGTGCAGATGGTGTTTTAACAGTAGATGGCGAAGCAACCATTGATTTAAATGCTTCAACAGCAGTTCTTGTAAGCCATGATCTTAAATTAAATAGTGATGGTGCAATATTAGGATTTGGAGTTGATAACGAAGTAACTTTAACCCATGTGCATAATGCTGGACTTATTTTAGGTGGTACTGCACCTTCTCTTACGATAGGTGATGCTGGTGCAGAAGATACAAAATTAGTATTTGATGGTAATGCACAAGATTTTTATGTTGGACTTGACGATAGTGCTGATGACCTTGTGATAGGTTTAGGATCAGCTGTGGGTACAACTCCTGCTATATCAATAGATGAAAATGTACTTGTAACAATAGAAGATGATGTAACTGTAGATGGTAGAGCAACATCTTCAACTTATACAGCATTAAATATGTTGTTATCAAATGGTAGTAATGATGAGGTGAACTTAGCATTAGGTAATAATTTTATCGCTACCACTACTGCTGGTAGTACTGTATTTACATTTGAAAATCCTATTATTGGACAGTCTGGTACTATTATGTTTGTCAATGCTGGTAATCATAGTGTTTCAATGCACGCTAGTGTTAATATATCAGCAGCATCTTTAGCAGTATTACAAGTTACTGGTACATATATGGTATCTTACTTTTGTAGTGCAGCAAGTGGTGACGATACAATATTTTTATCCGTGTCACAAGCGTTGGTTTAAGGTAGGAATTTAATATGAGTCTTATATTTAATACAGGTGCAGGTGAAGAACATAGTGGTGGTTTTTATAATGGTGTTGCTACACAGTCATTAAGATTAGATGGTGGCTCACAAATTACATTAGATAATGCTGATGCAGCAACAAGCAATAAGATAGCTACTCTTTCTACTTGGTTTAAAAGAGCAGATGAAACTACAACCCTAGCTTATTTATTTCATTCAAAAAATGATGGTTCTTTTGGTGATGGGTCAAATGGATTGGCAAGTTTCAGTATTACTTTAGATGCTGCAGACACTATTTCTGTAGTACAGTATAATGGTAATACAAGTTTTAATGCAAATCAGTATGACTTTGGAGTCGTTATTTCAGGTAGAAAATTTCGTGATATGACTTCTTGGTATCATTTGGTTGTAGCTATAGACACTACACAAAGTGCTGAAGCTGACAGAATTAAAATGTATATTAATGGAACAAGGCAAACAGTCGTAGCTATTAGTGATGGCAGTGGTTATCAAGATTTTGCAGACGAAGACCAACTAATCGCTGTCAACCAAGATGGTGAGCAAAGATGGGGTGGCACTGTTGATGATGGCAATTATGCTCATGTTTATTTAGCAGAAACTAATGTTGTTGATGGTTTACAATTAGCTGCAAGTAATTTTGGGGAATCTAAAGAAGGTATCTGGATAGCCAAAAGTCCATCTGTATCAGAGTATGGTAATCATGGTTATAGGTTACAATATAAATTAAGTGCAGTTGGTTCTGGTTCTTCTTCAACAATAGGTGCAGACACAAGTGGCAAGACAAATCATTTTACATCTACAAATGTAGTCGCATCTGATTGTAATATGCCTGATAGTCCAGAAAATAACTTTGCTACTTTAATAGGTGGATTAGCAGAAGGTGCAAATGAATATCAATCCTATGCTCCTGGAACATATTCTGAAGGTAATTTAAAAGTAACAGGGGTTTCAGCAGGTTGGACTAATGGTAAATCTAATCAATTAGTTAATTCTGGTAAATGGTATGCAGAATTTGTAGTAAATGCTTGGGTTAATAGTGTTTATGTAAGATTGGGAGTATATGCACGACCTGCAAGAACTTATGATGAATATTTTCGGTTAGGTAATGGAGATAGTCAAATTGATGCCACAAGGGTTGATGCAAGGACAGGTGCATTTGCTTTAGGTGATGTAGTACAAATAGCAATAGATTTAGAAAATAATAATATATTCTTTGGTACAAATAATACTTGGGAAAACTCTGCAACAGAAAGTGAAATAGAAGCAGGAACATCAACAAATGCTTTTGCTAGTGGTTCTGTAGTACCAACTGGTGATGGATTTGATTATGGATTTTATGTAAACCCTCATTCTGCTAGCACTAATATTACTTGTAACTTCGGACAAGACCCAACTTTTGCTGGAGTCAAGGACAGTAGTACATCAGCATTAACCCCATCTAATTCAGGTGCAGGAACTGCCGATAGTGAAGGGAATGGTAAGTTTTTCTATGCTCCTCCAGATGGTTTTCTAGCATTATGCACGGCTAATATTGTTGATCCAGCAGTAGGTAATAATTCAGACATTAAGCCAAGAGAAGCCTTTAATACTGTTCTTTATACGTCAGATGATATTGGTTCTAGTGGAACACAAAATGTGACAGGTGTTGGATTTAAGCCTGATTGGGTTTGGCTTAAAAATAGAGATAGTGATAGCACAGAACACACATTATATGACTCTAGTCGTGGTACTGGTAGACACCTCGCTAGTAGTAGTGCTGCAGTAGAGGTAGGTCTTAATTCACAGTATGGTTATTTAGGAACATTTGGTCAAGCAGATGGAACAGAAGATGGCTTTGTATTGAGGGGGGGCAGTACCAATTCTAATTATGTTGCTCAAAGTACTGATAAATACGTTTCTTGGAATTGGAGAGTAAATGGTGGAACAGCTTCAACAAATTCTGATGGTTCAGCAAACTCCACAGTACAAGTAAATCAAACACTTGGAATGTCACAAGTTTTATATACTGGTAATGCATCAGGAGCAGGTGCAGAACAAACTATAGGGCATGGTTTAGGTGTTATACCAGATGTGATATTATTTAAGGCTAGAGATTATGGTGGTACTTGGTATATGTATCACAAAGATTTAGACACTCCTAATGACAATCATTTATATCTAGCTGGTACAAATGCAGAGGTAACATCATCAAACGATTATATGAATAGAGTCGGTCCTACAGATGCAGTATTTAGTCTTGGTTATGAATTTGCAACTAATAAAGCATCAGCCACTTATATCGCTTATTGTTTTAAATCAATTACTGGTTATTCAAAATATGGTGTTTATGAGGGAAATTCAAATGCGTCAGGCACATATGTTCATTTAGGATTTCGCCCAAAATGGGTTATGATAAAAAATATTGATGGTGCAGGTGATAATTGGTATGTCGCTGACGATGTAAGAGAAGCTGCAGATGCTCCAGGTAATCCAATAACTGAAATACTTAACCCAAATACAACTGATAATGAATACACAACAGGAAGTAATAAAATTGATTTTCTTGCCAATGGTTTTAAGTGTAGAGATGCTTCATCTGGAGATACAAATATTAATAATGAAGAATTTATTTATTGGGCTTTCGCTGAAGCACCTTTTAAATATGCAAATCCTTTTTGATAGGAGAAAATAATGGTTTGGAAACATAATAGTAGAATTATAAAAGAGGGAAAATCATGGGTAGATGATAATAATTTTAAACACCCCCATACTTGGTTAACGTGGTCTGCTACTGAGAAAAAAAGTTGGGATCTTGTATGGGAAGATGATCCCACACCACTAGCAAAATATGATAGTTTTTATTATTATGGTTGGAACTCTGATGGAGATGCCTTATTACCAAAACCATTAGCTGACATTAAAGTTTTGAAAGTTAATCAAGCAAAAGAAACATCTTCTGATTTATTAAAACTTTCAGATTGGTATGTTACTCGTAAGTCAGAAACATCTACAGCAATACCAAGTGGGATAACTGCATACAGGACAGCAGTAAGAACAAACTATGAAGTATTAAAAACAGCTATAAATAATGCTTCTGATATAGATGAAGTTAAGGCTTGTCATCAATGGGTAGCAGGAGCATCATCTGAACCAAAATCTATAGATGCAACATCATCAAGTGTTGTTAGCACATCAAATAATACTATAACAATTAATGGTCATGGATTTGTTAATGATGAACAAGTGAGTTACAATGTAGGAGTTAATTCTGATAGTACGTCAGCAGCAGTGATAGGTGGCTTAGTTGATGAATGTTTGTATTATGTAATATCAACTGCAACTAACACATTTAAATTATCTGAAAGTCATAGTAATTGTGGTGATGAGGCAGTCGTTTCTTTAACTGGTTTATCTAGTGATGGTACTGCACAGACTTTTACATCTTTTGGTAAGCCAAATGCAGGACAAACATTTCCAAATCAAAATATGCCTAAGTATTCTGCGTAAAAGGTGTTTAAATGCCACTAGCAAAGCTACAATTTAAACCTGGAATTAATAAGGAAACAACATCTTATTCAAACCAAGGAGGTTGGAATGATTGTGATCTTGTTCGATTTCGTTTTGGTTACCCAGAGAAAATAGGTGGGTGGGAAAAGTATTCAACAAATAGCTTTCTTGGTGATTCTCGTTCTCTGCATCCTTGGGCAAATTTACAAGGTAATAAATATTTAGGTATAGGTACAGAAATAAAATTTTATATTGAAGAATCTCAAGGCTATAATGACATAACACCGGTAAGAAGAAAAGTTGTAGATGGAAATGTCGTTTTTGATTTAGATGGTGGAGCAGTTGCTTTTACTCTAAGTGGTGTAGTGGGAACCACGGCACTTGGAAGTGAAACAGTCGCAAATTTTACTCCATTTATTGTTACTGGTGTAACGTCAACAGGTGAGATTGGAACATCGGATCAAGAAGTAGCAACTATTCCTGGTATCGGGGCAGTAGGAACAGTCGCAGTTGTAACTGCTAATCAAACTATCATAGTTTCAGATTTTGTGGATGAGGGATAATGGCAATTACATTCATAACGGCAACCGATAGTGCTAATGTTACTGTGAATGATTCTAGTCATGGAGCTATAGCAAATAGTTTTGTTATTTTTAGTAATGCTAATACTGGTAATAGTGCTTTAAACACTCAATTAAATAATGAGTTTTCTATTACATCTGTAACAAGTTCCAGTAGTTACGTTGTAACTATTCCACTTGACTCTGATGGGGTTGCTGTTAATGCTGCCGCAGCTTTGTCTAGTGCAGGTTCGGCTGATGCAGAGTATCAAATAAATATAGGTATTAATACTGTTGTTCCTGGTGATGGCTATGGTGCCGGTACTTGGGGAGCAGATGGGTGGGGTTCGGCTTCTGGAGAAACTGCTGGAGGTGGTAGTTTACGTTTATGGTCACAAGATAATTTTGGCGAAGATTTGATATTTAATCAAAGAGATAGTTTTATTTATTACTGGGATAAAAGTTTAGGCTTAAACACGAGAGCAAAAAATTTACTCGAGCTTTCTGATGACGCTCCTAGAAAATCAAGAAAAGTCATTGTTTCTGAAAGAGATCGTCATGTTATTTGTTTTGGTGCAAATCCTTTAGGTTCTATTGTGCAAGATCGAATGCTTGTAAGATTTAGCTCACAAGAAAATCCTTTTTTCTGGACACCCACTGCAACCAATACAGCAGGTGATTTAAGAATTGGTTCTGGTTCTGAAATAATAACTGCTGTTAAAACAAGAAGAGAAACAATTATACTTACCGATACATCTGTACATAGTATGCAGTTTATTGGTCCTCCTTTTACTTTTGGTATAAATCAACTTGCGAGTGGTGTTACTGTTAAAGGTTTTAATTCAGCAGTAGCCGTAGGTGATTCTGTTTATTGGATGGGCTATGATCGTTTTTATGTTTATGATGGTCGTGTTCAAGTTATACCTTGTTCTGTAAGAGATCATGTGTTTCAAAACTTTAACGAGACACAATCAGATAAAGTTTTTGCTGGTGTTAACTCTGCTTTTGGAGAAGTGTTTTGGTTTTACCCTTCTGATACTAACTCTGGTGCGAATGGTGGTACAGACGAAAACGATAAATATGTTATATACAACTATGATCAGAAAATTTGGTATGTTGGCTCACTAGCAAGAACATCTTGGGTTGACAGAGGAGTATATCAATATCCTTTGTCTACCGACAGTAATCTTGTTTACAATCATGAAAAAGGTAATGATAACGATGGCACTGCTTTTACATCATTTATTGAATCAAGTCCTATAGATGTACAAGAAGGTAATCAATTTGTTTTATTACGAAGAATGATACCAGATGTTAGTTTTGATAATAGTGATACTGGAATAAGCACTGATAATAATAAAACCGTTTTTTCTTTAAAAGCACAACGAAGTCCGGCAGGTGGCTTTATTAAGACATCAACGAATAATGTTACACCAACCACGGAGCTTAATCATTTAAGATTGCGTGGAAGATCATTTGGACTAAGAGTAGAAAGCACAACACAAGGTGTGAACTGGAGACTTGGAACACCAAGAGTTGATGTAAGAGTGGATGGAGATAGATGAGTAGACAATTAGTTCCACCTACGTTTTCATTAGCACCAGAAGAATATGATGTTGCTTATTTTAACGATATGGTAAGAAGTTTAAGTCAACTTGTAGTGCAATTACAAAATCCTGGTGAACTTAGAGGAACTAAGATTACTTTGACTGATTTGCCCACAAGTGATATTGATTTAGAGGCAGGTGCTTTGTTTAATGATAATGGAACAGTAAAAGTTAAGACATAGACGATTGAATAAATAATAAATAATTGGTATTATAGATTATGGGTATTTTTAGAGACATTACTAAATCACTGAAGAAAGCAGCACCAATTATCGGTGCTGGTATAGGTATGTATTTTGGTGGACCGATGGGTGCATCCATTGGATCTGGTATTGGGTCTTTAGCTAGTGGTCGAAGTACAGAAGAAGCTTTGAGAAATGCTGCACTTGCAGGTGCTTCAACATACGCAATGGGCGGATCTGGTTTTGGACAAAAAGGTAATTTTAGTACCGCAGATTCTCCGTTACGAGGCATATTTGGATCTACAGCCGCACCAACTAACGCTATGTATTCTAACGATGCTGTTCCTACTGCTATAAAGTCAGCAGACACAGGTGGTATAGGTAGCTTTTTAGGTAAAGCAGCATTGTTTGGTGGTGGAGCTGCCTTATTAGGTGGTGGTTTAGGTGAAGAAAAAGAAGACAATAATCAGAATAATTTAATGAGAGCTTATCCAGTAGGTAGAACTAGATTAGGCACTGGACGAATTGGTGATAAACTGTATAATTTAGATGATGAAGAAGAGTTAAAGCGTTATCAAGAAGACAATAGAAATAGACAATATGCAGAGGATGTTGAGTCAATTCAAGAAAGAGAACGTCTAAACAAAATGTTTGCCATTGGTGGCGAAGTAGAGGGTCCCGGTTCAGGAACCAGTGATTCAGTACCTGCTAGACTATCAGACGGAGAGTTCGTAGTAACTGCAAAAGCTGTTCGTGGTGCAGGTGGCGGAGATAGAAATGTCGGTGCAGCAAGAATGTATGACATGATGTCGCAATTAGAAGGAGCAGCATAATGGCTGAAGAAGTAAGACAAGAACAAACCGTTAGGTTAGCACCTTTTCAAGAAAATTTTCTAGCTGATATATTTGCAAGTGCAAAAGGATTGACGGGTGAAGGCTCGCAAATGCCTTTTTCTCCTCAACAATTAGCGGCTTTATCTCCTGCTCAACAACAGGCAATGTCAACTGCAATGGGTGGAATAGGTTCATATGCTCCTTATTTGCAAAGAGGAGCCGAAGCATTGGGTCAAGGAATAGGTGCCGTGGGTGCTGGTCTTGGAACAATCGGTTCAGCGATAGGTCAAGCAGGTCAAGCAAGTTATGATCCAAATTCTTACCAACAGTTTATGGATCCATTTATGAATGACGTAATTCAACAACAGTATCAAGACATCGCAGATCAAGGACAAAAACAACAAAATCAATTAAGCGGTAATGCTATAAGTTCAGGTGCTTTTGGTGGTTCTAGACAAGGTGTTGCACAAGGTGAGATTGCAGGAAATGTTATGGATCAGCAAGCTAGAACTGGGTCGCAGTTAAGATCTCAAGGTTTTGCTCAAGCACAAAGTGCCGCACAACAAGCAGCACAACAGCAATTAAGGCAAGCACAATTGACAGGTCAGTTGGGTCAAACAGCAGGAGCACTTGGTCAGTCTATAGGTCAGCTTGGAACACAGACAGCCGGTTTAGGTCAGCTTGGTCAACAAATGGGTGTGCAAGATGTAAACTCATTATTAGGTATTGGTGGTTTGCAACAAGGTCAATCTCAAAAAGCTCTAGACTTTGCAAGAGCAAATTCACTCGCAGAACAAGCATTGCCTTATCAACAAGTTGGATTTATGTCTGATATATTCAGAGGTGTCCCAGCCTTACAACAAACTTTCTCTAAAAGCTCAACTCCTAGTCCAAGCACAACATCACAAATGTTAGGTCTTGCACAAGCAGGGATTGGTGCCTATGGAATGATGAATCAAGGTCAAGGCTCAAAAGGCATATTTGGTTTTTAAGAGGTAAATAATGAACAACGATCCACTACAAAGAAGAATGTTTGCACAGCAGATTATGGCACAACATGCTAGAGCTAATCAGCCTATGGGTATTCTTGCGTCATCTCCACAGTTGATGGGTGCCGTTCAAGGGTTCAAGGACGGTGGACAAGTTGTGAAAGCTAAAGACGGTAAATTTTTTGGTGTTGATTATGACAAGTCCGGAAACTATATAGGAAAATATCCTTCTGCGTCAGTAAATCAATATGCCAATGCTTTTAAAAATGCTCTTAATAGAAGAGACTCCATATACGAGCCTGGGCCATCAATAGTGCAAGTTAAAGAAGATCAAAAAAAACAAGAAGAAAAAGTCGTAGAGGGAGATAAAACTCTTTTACAAAAACTAGTCAAAGAACAAGAAAAAACAAATGTCTCTTCTGATGATAGCTTTGTACCTTCAGATGTTTCTCAAGGTAGCACTATGGCTGAGAAAATTAACGAAGTTAATGCTGAAGGTAACAACATAGAAAAGAAAGATGCACCCGAAGCACCCAAAGAAACAAAGAAAAAAGATGAAACATTAGGTAATGTCCATTCTGAATTAAAAGGATTAGTTGGTAAACAAGATGCTTTATTAGAACAAATAAATAATTCAGAAAAAGCTCCTAAAATAAATAATGATTTTGCAAAAAGAATTAAACAGATGGAGACACTTTTAAAGAAAAAAGGTGAAGAAGTAAATATTGAGGATATAGATAAAGAAGCAAGAAAATTAGCTGGTATTGATGAGAAAAATTATGATGAAGATAAACATACAGCTTTTTGGATGAGTCTTATAAAAGGAGGTTTAGCTACTGCTGCAGGAGAAAGCTCTAATGCAATGACTAATATTGCAAAAGGGTTAGGTTTTGGAGTTAAATCTTATGCAGAAGATATTTCAGTAATCAATAAGGAAGAAAGAGAAGATACAAAAGAATTAGCTAATATAAGAATGAAGCTACTTAGTCAAAAAAAATCAGAAGCACTAGCATATAAAACTATGGAACTACAGTATCAA
>Ga0209634_1003822_pt1 | contig 10053 bp, 6 predicted proteins | sample LinPmetageLP40_FD_184043 | JGI IMG/M metagenome (GOLD analysis project Ga0209634, IMG submission 184043) | Marine viral communities from the Pacific Ocean - LP-40 (SPAdes) (version 2) | ecosystem: Environmental > Aquatic > Marine > Oceanic | place: Pacific Ocean | collected 2010-08-26 | reverse complement strand
CTGGTACTTTATTTCCTGAAAATTTTACTGAATTTTTTGATAATACTAGTAATAGTTTAAGTGGATTAAGAAGATTTAATTTAAGCGTTTATGACCCAGGTACATTAACAACTCCTCCTGCTAATTACAAAAGCCAAGGAATTAATGCTTTTACTCAACAACAAATAATTGATGCCCAAGTAAATGGGGGTAGTGATGTTAATGGTATAACAGCTTCAACACCAGTAAAAGATTTTAGACAAACCATTTCCCCTGGAGGTAATGAAAGTATGCCCGATAGTTTAAGCTATACCAAATTTAATATAGAACAAAGAGTAAATTTAGGAACCCCAGGAAGAACAAAAGGTATAAATAAATCTAGTTATGTAAAAGGGACACAAATCGCGGGACAATCATTAGGTCCATTAGATAAAATTACAGCTTTTCCTTTATATAAATCTTCTACTGTTACTAATAACAAAGTAAAAAATGATCTTTGTAAATTTAGAATTGGAGTTATTGATAATGAAAATCCTAAGAAAAAAACATTTATTCATTTTAGAGCATTTTTAAATGATATGAATGATTCTTATAAAGCAAATTGGAGTGGTGATAGCTTTATGGGTAGAGGAGAAAAACTTTATAGATATGGTGGGTTTGACAGAAATATTTCATTATCTTGGACAGTAGCAGCACAATCAAAACAAGAATTGATACCTATGTATCAAAAATTAAATTATCTTGCTTCGGTATGCGCCCCAGATTATTCAAAAACTGGATATATGAGAGGAAATTTAATTACTTTAACTGTAGGTGGTTATTTATATGAACAAACAGGTATTATGACAGGAGTCCAATTTGGAGTACCAAAAGAATCACCATGGGAAATAGCAATCCCTGATGGAGGAAATGTTACTTCTGTAGGATCGGGTAATAATACAATAGCAAGTGATCCTACTGTTAAAGAATTACCACACATTATAGAAGTATCAGGATTTAATTTCATTCCAATTCATAGTTTTGTACCTCAAGTACAACAAAATAAATTTAATAATAAATTTACAGGAGGACCTGAAGGAGAAGGATCAGGAGATGTTTTATCTACATTTGGTAATGAAAGATATATTGCATTAAAAAATAACTTTAATAATAATTACGATAATTAATGAGTAGATATAGTGACATAGATATAGTATCCGTAAACTTACCAGGAAAAAATCAAAAAAGTATAGAATTTGTAGCTAATACAAAATACCCTGATGTTCCTTTAAGTTATGATGATGTCTATGTTTACACTGATGAAGGAGACAGATTAGATATTTTAGCTCAACAATACTACCAAGACCCAACTTTATGGTGGATTATTTCAATAGCAAACCCTCAATTAAAGCAAGGATCATACTATATTCCAATAGGATCACAGCTAAGAATACCTAGTGATATTCAAGCTATCCAAAATTCTTTAGATGAACTTAATAATATTTAGTTATGAAAGGAAATATACTAGGTGTACCTCCTGAACCATGGGTTAGCAATGAAATCGCAAGAAGACAATTAATACATGGTACTGGGATAGATGGTGGTAAAAGAAATACTCAAGTTTTAAATTATCTTAATAATAGATCCCCTTGGCTTAAGTTAGCCTCAGGAGTTAGTTTAAATAGCACATCAAGACTTACAGACGTTACAAAAAATGATGTTGGGGCTGGAATTACAAAAGCTCTTGCTCAAAATTATACTGGAAAACAATTAGCAGAAAATTTTATATTATTTAATACATTTAGTGCCCTTGAAGGTAATTCTTATGCTTTTAGAAGGGGTGTTAAAAATTCAAAAGCAGTATTAGATCTCTTAGCTCAATACGGAGGTGTAGGATCGCTTAATCAAGGTTTACAACCTACTCCAGGCCTTATAGATGCTACCATTACTCATGTAAATAGAGGATCTATTAAAAAAGCTAAAGTTAAAATTAAAGCTTATAATAAAATCCAATTTGCAATAGTAGAATTATTATATCTTAGATTAGGATATACTGTAATGTTAGAATGGGGATGGGATAAAAATACGGCTACATTAGGAGATTTAGGTAGTACTATTATAGAAACATCTTGGTTTAGAGGTGGAAGCACATCCCAATCTCAGATGATTGCAAATATCCAAACTCTTCAAAAAACATATTCTGGAAATTATGGTGGGTTTTTTGGAAAAGTTTCAAATTTTAGTTGGTCTTTTAATAAAGATGGGTCATATGATATTAATCTAGATTTAATATCTATGGGAGATGTAATAGAATCTCTTGTTACTAATATAGGATTTGCGGGATTAAATCAGGATGCTTTATTATCATTAAAATCAAATTATGAAAGTTTTAAAACTGAATTCCAATATGGAATTGAAAATACCACATTTAATAAAGATCCAGATACAAAACTTGATGCTTCAGCTGAATCTAGTCTATTAGTAGAAATAGCATCAACAGATGCTTTAACAAATTATCTTTTTTGTGAACAAATTTCATTACCTAAAGGAGTTACAAATGGAGAGTTTATGAATATAAGGGATGCAGCTTTTAATGCATATGGAGGAACTATAGTAAAAGCTGTTCCCCCTATGAAAAATTATTATGTAACATTTAGTACACTATTATCCTTTTTAAGATCAAATGTATTACCTCAAGTAAAAGTAGGAGGTTCAAATGAACCTTTATTAGATATAGACATAAATGAAAATACAACAATAGTAAGTGCATTTCAAAACCAAGTTTCTTTAGACCCTAGAAAAGTTTTAATTAATCCAAGATTTTCTTCGGATATATACGAAAATTTTGCTAAAAACTCCGAAGGGGAGGTAGTAATGACATTTTTATCAAAGTTTAAAAAATATACTATTGAGGAAAATGGGGTAATATATGGAAAGTTAATGAATCTTTACCTAAATACAGATTATATAATAAATTTAATTAAAACTAAAAAAAATAGTAAAAATCAAGTATCTTTATTTGAACTTTTAAAAGACATATGTAGTACTATTAATCAATCTTTAGGATCAGTAAATAATATTGAACCAATAATTAAAGATGGTAAAATTATAACTTTTATTGACCAAAACCCTATCCCAGGTATTAAGAAAATAGCTAATGATTTAGGTATACCTAATTATTCTACTCCTTCAACAGCTATAAATGTTTATGGATATGGACCAAAAACAGCTTCCTTTTTAAAAAATATTTCATTTAATACTAAATTAGGCCCTGAAATGGCTACTATGATTACTATAGGAGCTGCTGCTAGTGGTACTAAAAATTATGATGCTTCTGCTTTTTCTAAATGGAATGAAGGACTTAGTGATAGGTTTAACGATGAAATTGTAGAACCTGAATATAGTCCCTCTACAGCTGTAGCCCCAACAGTAGATTTAATTAAAAGTTATGAAGAAAATAGAGATGCACTACAAAGTAAAATTAGAAGACAAACCATTGGGAAACAAAGATTTTTACAAGATGAATTTAGTGAAGGAAAAAGAGCAACTTTTATTAAAGAGAATGATGGAAGAGTTTATAAAAAGGTAAAAAATGAAGAAACATCAAAAACATTATGGACTAAATTTGATAAGGTATTTTTAGGATATACTCTTCCTATAAAAGATTCTCAAGGTAAATTAACATTTAAAACATTCCCAGCTAGTCAATATGCTGATACCCCTGCAGGGTATCAAAATTTTATACAAGATGCTTCTAAACTTTATCTTGAAATAGATAAGAAAAAAACAGAAACTCGACAATCCCTTGCAGCATCATTAGTTACAATTAAAAATAGTTATGAAGGGTGGTTAGTACAAGCATTTGGGGGAAAACACTCAAAACCTAATAATACCAGTACTGATATAACTACTAAAGAAGCAAATATAAAAAAAGGAGATAGTAATGAAATTGCAAAATCTTTAGAAGAAATAGATAAAAATAATTCAAAAAAAGATTCAACTTGCCCCGGAGAAGGAATAACTAATTATTTAGTTGAGATTGAGGGGATTAAATATTTTAATTTTGAAGAAGGGGATTTTTATGAAAGAGGTAAAAAATTATTTAAAGAATCACAAAATGTTAAAAATATTGAAAAAGCTAATGCAACAAGATCTGCCTCTAATACTATAGGATTTATTCCTGTAGAATTTAAATTAGATATAGATGGAATGACTGGATTTCAATTATATAATTCTCTATTTATCAATCAAAATTTCCTTCCTTCTCAATACCCAAAAGCAATGAAGTTTTTAATTACAGCCCATGATCATAAAATTAACTCAAAAGAATGGACTACTACTTTAAAAACTACTTCTGTACCAATAACTGAACCTAATCCTAATATTCGATTAGCAGATCAGTTATCACTAGAAGAATTACTTGTTTTAGAAGCAAACCTCCCAGCACACCCAATACCACCAAATCAAAATGTGGGAACAGGAGGAACTTACACACCAGCAGGGGGAACGTTTGATATATCTAATCCAACAAGTATAGATGTAACATCTCCTTCTGGATACCCTACTTATACAGTAAATCCAAAAACAAAACAACCACAAATTGTTGCTGGAAAGAAAAATAAATATTTACGTTGGACAGGAGATATTGATAAAACCCCAGGATTAAAACGTTATTTCTTTGATCAAGTAACTAAAAAAACATCAGTAGTAATTCACCATACAGGTGGTTGGTCTAAAGGTTTACCTAATGGTGCTAAAAGTACTAATGATGGGTGGGCAAAAAGAGCAATTAAAGAAAATTACCCAGTTGCTACTCAATATGTTATTTGCCAAGATGGTCATATAGAATTAATGTTTAATGAAGCATTTTGGTCTTACCATGCTAGTATTGGTACTCAGGATAAATATACTATTGGTATTGAGTTAAAAGCTTTAGGGTATATGAAAAGAAAAAAGAAAAGTAATGGGGAAATAATATATCAAAGAGGTAATAGTACAGATGGATTTACTACAATTACTAAATCAAATGCTAAATCTAGAGTTGTAAGTAGTTTAACAAATGTAGAAGAAGTTAATTTAGATAATTTATTTTCTAGACCTGTAGATGAAGAAGGAAATGAAATTACATTTAAAAGATATGATTATTACCAATCCTATTCTCCTGAACAATTACAATCATTAGAAAAAGTACTTAGAGGAATAAAATCTAGACACCCACAAATAGATTTTACATATAAGTATGATGAATTATTTCCTTTAAAGAAAAAATATGGTGGGGATTCATCTTTAAATAATTTTGCTGATCTAAAAACTAGAAGTGGAATATATACTCATAATACATTTAATTCAAAATCAGATGTATTTCCACAAAAAGAATTAATATCAATTTTAAAAAGATTAGGTACTGAATTAGGAGTCAGTCAAGACTCACCTGATGGAAAATTCTATGGTCAAGATGGAAACTTTGATTACCAAGTAGCTAATATTACATCAACTGGTGGTAGTGGAACAGCAGCAAACACTACCCCTTCAGAACAATCTGAAGGTCAATCTTATATAAATTTAATGTTAGATGTAGTAGATAGTATATATAAAGAAGCTAGAGGCCTCTCATCAGAATTTGGTGGTGTTTATTCTCCAACAGTATATGGAGATAAAAATGTAGCAGGATCCGAAGTAAATAGATTTTGGTATTCAGCTGATAAATTAAAAGATTTAATTAAATTAACACCCGATGATCTAGCTTTAAAATTATTTAAAGAGGAATTAAATAATAAATGGAAAAGAGAAAAATGGGCACTTCTTCAAATAGGAACAGATCCAACTTTTACACTCCCAGGTGAATTTGAACCAATAACTTTAAATGGTTATTCTTCACCAAATCCATCATATGATAGTGATTTAGAAGATGCTTGGGAAGAATTGAGAAATGGGGATCGTTTTAGAGGTGGAACAGTAAACTTTTAAATAATAATATATGTATTTTCCTAAATCACAAATAAAAACAAACCAAATTACTAATGGTGATGAGTACCAATACCTTAGCTCAGGTATAGAATATATAGGATATTATTTTACCACTTCAACAGGCAAAGTATACACAGGTAAAACTCCTAATGATACACCTACTAGAGAATTAATTTTAATTAATAAGGGTTATGATATTGATAAGCTAGATGCTGATGACGATGATGGTCTTAATACTTGGGATATTGAATCAAGTGTCTACACAATTTCAGATGCATATTTAAATGCAACAAAATTAAAATTCCCTAAAAAAGCCCCCTTACCACCTACCCAATGTTACCCTAAACCAACTAAAAAAGATTATCAAAATGGTGAAATTTTAAGGTTCTTTGCAAGTAAAATTAATGATCACTCTATAGTTGAAATTGACATTGATCAATATAAACTTTACAACAACCAAGCCCCATCAACACAATTCCGTTTATACCAAACATTTAACTTATTCTGGCAAATTACAGGGACTAAAAATAAAGTATTTAATACAAATAAAAATATAGTAACTGCTATTCAAAATAATTTAAAAATACAATATTTTACTCAATATTTCCAAGGCCAATTTGATCAATATCGTAAGCCAGGGGGTAAATTAGAATCAAAAATAGAAGAAAATTTAAGCACTAACGGAACAGAATTTATAAATAGAAGAACAAAAACCCCATATTCTGGTGCTTATCATATTCACCCGGATAAGGGACCAATGGTAGGTGCTAAACATATTTCTACCTCTCATGATTATTTAGATTATATTACTGAATCTCCAACAAGCGGTTCTAGTGCTTATGAAACAGTAATATCAACAAGAGGAGGAGGATCATTTGGAGGTGGTGGAGGAGGTTATTAACGTTACGGAAATAAAAAGGTTATATGTACTGGCTTGTAGAAGACGAAGAGCAGTTAAATGTTTTAATAAATAGTGGTTATAAAAAGGCTTTCATTGAGGTAATACCTTATAATGATACAATACACCCTGTATTAAATCACGTAAGTTTAGTGTATATTAGACCGATTGAAGCGAGTAAAGGCTTTATGGTATGTATTACGCATAGTGAGGCTTTAAATGCGTTAAACACGCGTATAATCGATTTATTAAATAAATTTGATATATTATATTGTAGAGATAAAAAGGAAATATTACACTATTTTCCAATCAAAACTCTTTATGACATAACACCACCCCCTCATACGTATATACGACCTACAACACAAACACATGATTTATATTATAGACAATATAAGGATAATCCGGAGTTAAACAAAATTATACCGATTGTTAAACATTATGAATTATGTGAAACGATTTTTAGAGATCTAAAAGCAAATATTAACATAGAAAAAACAAAATACAATGAATTCTTTAACAATAAAGTATCCGTGGTGTTCAACGCCATCGAGAGAAGTGGAATACAAATACACAATGAAACCTTCGAAAAATATTTTCATCCCGTTGATGGTAAATCAGTCTACACTCAGTTCAACTTAAAAACAACTACAACAAGACCATCAAATAAATTTAACAACGTAAATTATGCCGCACTTAATAAAGAAAACGGATGTAGGAAATCTTTTATACCTTCTAATGATTGGTTTATTGAAATTGATATTAGTGCTTTCCATCCTAGTTTGTCTTGTCGTCTCATCGATTATAATTTTACCACTAGTGATATTCACAAGCATTTACAATCACTCTACGGAGTAGGTTATAAAGAATCAAAAGAATTAACGTTTAAACAACTATACGGAGGAGTATTTAAACAATATAAACATCTGGAATTTTTCAATAAAATTGATATATACGTAAAAGAAACATGGGATAAATTTAATAAAAACGGATTTATAGAATGTCCTATTTCTGGGTTTATATATACAAAGGAAAAATTAAATAATATGAACCCCCAAAAGTTATTTAATTATATTCTTCAAAATATAGAAACTTCACAAAATGTTTTGATATTATGGGATATGTTTTGTATATTGAGGAAATACGAAACGAAGCTGGTATTATATACTTATGATTCGTTTTTATTTGATTTTAAAGATAGTGAAAAAGGTTTACTAGAAGATATTAGAGACATTTTTAAAAAATATAAATTAAACATAAAAGAAATAAAAGGTTATGATTACAACTTTGGAGAAACAGCCTAATACGTATAACGCGAACTACGACGTTATAACAGACGTTAAAAAAATAGGCGACTTGAATAATAAATTATTTTGTACCTTTACGGATTTAGAAGGATTAGATAAACTTATAGAAGATATTAAATCAAAATATAGTATCATCTATAATAAATTATTTGTTTTAGAGATTATAGGTAAAAATGAATATGTTGTTACTTACAATGTTGAACAAGCAAATATAGGTTCTATTCCAGACAATACTATCCTAGTACACCGAAAAAAAGAATCTAATACTTTATATACTATCAATGCATTAAATGAGCTTATTAAAAAGCTTAATGGTGGAGTTGTAGATACTAGATATAAAGTAGATTGGCAACATTATAGAAATTGTGTTTTACTTACTCAACACAATGAACTCAATCAATTAAATACAAAAATACACAAAATAATTGAGTTATAGTTTGGATTCCCAAATTATAAGTCGTATATTGTGGTTACATTAACAGTTATAAAAATAGTTATATTATGGATTTAAGTAAACTTAAACAAAAATTGGATACCCTCCAATCAAAACCCCAGGGTGGTCAAAAGACCGATTATTCATTAATTTATTGGAAACCTACAATAGGTAAACAACAAATTAGAATTGTACCATCAGCGTATGATGCCGCAAACCCATTTACAGAACTTAAGTTTTATTATGGTATTACAAATAAAGTTATGATTTCACCTACAAATTTTGGTGATAAAGATCCAATTGCTTTATTCGCAGGAAAACTTCGTGAGGGTGAATATAATAAGGAAAATTATGTACTTGCTAAAAAGTTAGATGCTAAAAACAGAGTTTTCGTTCCCGTTGTAGTACGTGGAGAAGAAGATAAAGGTGTTAGACTATGGCAATTTGGAAAATTAGTATATGAAGAATTATTAGCTCTTGCCGTTGATGATGAAATTGGAGATTATACTGATATTGTAGGTGGAAGAGACCTTACAGTAGAAACAGTAGGACCAGAAGCAACAGGTACTCCTTATAATAAATCATCAGTTAGAGTAAGATTAAAAACATCACCACTTAGTGAAGATGCTGCATTAGTAGAAAAATGGACAAACGAACAACCCAATCCTAAAGGAGATTTATTTAAGCGTTATTCATTTGATGAAATGAAAGTAGCATTAGAAAAATGGTTATCCCCAGAAGATGAAGATTCAGAAGAAATAGCTGCAGCACCTATTGCAGCCCAATCTTCAACAAACTTTAGTTTAGATACTTCAAAAGCTAAACAAAGTAAAGTAGATGAATTTGATTCATTATTTGATAGTAAAGATAGTAATAATAAAGTTGATGATCTACCTTTCTAAATATGGCGAAAAAAGTATCAAAGTCTCTCTCGGCAGCAGTGTCTGCCGAGATTAAGGCAAAATTTGATTTAAATAAGTTTAAATCGTCTAAAGGTTTAGATAAAAACGTCAAATTTAAAGAACAAAAGTGGATACCATTATCCCCAGCTTTTCAAGCAATAGCAGGAGTACCTGGTATACCAATGGGACACATTTCATTACTTAGAGGACATTCAGATACAGGTAAAACTACAGCATTATTAGAAGCAGCAGTTTCAGCACAAAATATGGGACAACTTCCTGTATTTATTATTACTGAGATGAAGTGGAATTGGGAACATGCGGCTCAAATGGGTTTAAAAGTTAAACTTATTAAGGATGATGAAGGTAATGTTATTGATTATGAAGGAAACTTTATTTATGTTGATAGAGAAACTTTACATACTATTGAAGACGTAGCAGCATTTATAATGGATTTACAGAATGAACAGAAAAAAGGTAATTTACCTTATGATCTAACATTTTTCTGGGATTCTATTGGTTCTATTCCTTGTGCAATGTCAGTTGAAAAACTGAAAAACAACAATGAATGGAATGCAGGAGCAATGT
>Ga0209634_1003821_pt1 | contig 10053 bp, 7 predicted proteins | sample LinPmetageLP40_FD_184043 | JGI IMG/M metagenome (GOLD analysis project Ga0209634, IMG submission 184043) | Marine viral communities from the Pacific Ocean - LP-40 (SPAdes) (version 2) | ecosystem: Environmental > Aquatic > Marine > Oceanic | place: Pacific Ocean | collected 2010-08-26 | reverse complement strand
ATGAGTATCTTAGAGGTAGAAAAGGGAGGTAATAATACGCCATCCCTTTTTTTAACAAAAACATAACATAAAATGGGAAAAAAGATTCAAAATCCCCAAGGGGATTTTACGTTCAACCCAATAATTCGCTGACAATCAGCGTATTACATCCTTAGCCTGACGGCTATGGCCGGCAGGCAGGTTGGTAGACGCGTTAGACTCAAACTCTAATGGCTTCGGTCGTGCCGGTTCGATTCCGACCCTGGGTACTAAAGCCTCACAAATGTGAGGCTTTTTTTATGTGCGATATCAGCTAACCGCAAACATAGCTATTGACCACACTTCCCCGAATCTATTCCAGTATCCCTGATAAATTTACCTAATCTAGGTTGAACTACAATCTAGTTTGACTAGCACTTCGGGTCTAAAGTTTCTTCTTTGCTTTTTCGGTGCTCCGTAGTATGGGGATCCCGCAATAAATGCGGGAAGGCAGTACTTTAAGTATTGTATTTCATAGTCAGGGGATTCTGCAATGAGCTTTGCCATTCGAAAGCGATGTCTGGCAAGGTAGTACCTCTTATCCGAATCTGTTCCAAAAACCCCTATCATAGCTCATTATGGAAATAACCCAAGCACTACTTGCTGCAGGCATGCCTAAACTTGCTCCAGAACGGGTAGTTATTAACTCTTTTCTTTTCACTTGAGATAATGGGTATTATGTCAACCAATTTTTCGAAATAATTGTTATATATACAAACGGATAATGCGCTAGAATCTCACTTAAAAATATACGGCTATGAAAAAACCATGGTTCATTTTATTTGTCCTGCTTAGTCTAGCGGCATGCAATAATAAGGTCGAAACAGCGTACGATTACGCACATCACCATATTGCTACTGATACTGTTGAGAAATGGATTTTTCTTCAAGATTATAAACCGCCATTAGACATCACCAATGACAGTACATTTTTACGTAGCATCAATGTCATCTTAGATAGCATCGGAATCGATAGACTTAAATACATGGTGGAGAATAAAAAATCATTTACGAAAAAAAGGAAAGACCGAAAAACATATCAATGGGATGATTACAACGGTAAAACACTCATATTAGAAAGAACGAACGCTTTGGACGCCAATGAAGACTGGTATGATTGCATAGATCAAATTGCAATATACAAGTGATCATACCTCGATCTAGTTAACCAGCATGAATACAATATTAATATTCCCCTGCTCCCTGGACCTGTTCCAGGGTTCCCTCATAAATTCATGCAACCTTTGCTCATACACAACCTTGTTTGAGTAGCACTTCGGTGGCTGTGTTTCTTGCTCTTTTAGTGCTTCGTAGTAAGGGGATGCCGCAATGAATGCGGGAAAGCAGTACTTTCACAGATCAAGCGTCTTGTCTGTACTGAAATATCGAGAACCTCCATGTTCCACATATCCCAACTGGTTGGTGAGCATCTGGGTAGTGCCAATATTGAAATCAGGTGTATTGAAGTGGTGGTGTCCATAGATCCAGCAGTGTGGCTGGGTGGTTTCGATCAGGTCAAATAACTCTACCGCAAAAGCTTCATTCAATGCATCTCCTTTGTACCTTTCAGGGTAATTCATCAATGTCGGAACATGGTGCGTCACCACCACGATCTTTTCGACAGACTCACCCTCAAGTTCTTGTTTGATGAATTCCAAACACTGCTTGTGCTGCTCGTTAAATTGCGCAACATCGAATCGATCCGAGTTGTATTTGATGACTCGAAAGTCATTGATGCTTCTTTGCAGTTTCCATTGATTGGAAGGGCTGATGTGTGACCAAAGCGTAGAGAATATAAAACGAACATCATCCTGCTTGATCGTGAGGTTATTGACCAAATGTACATTCTTCCTGATTGCTTCATTGAGCTGCCCGCACTTCCTCGCTAGATCAAACTGGTAATATTCATGATTGCCTGGAATCCAATAGGTCGTTTCGAAATGATCTGCTAGATAATCAAAAAAGTCATGGTGCTTTTCAAGGTCTGCAAAGGGCATCACATCCCCCGCAAGAATCAATACATCGCCCCCAGACTGTAAGGGGTTGGACTTCAAAAAACGCTGGTTCTGCGAAAACTCCAAGTGCAGATCCGAGGCATATTGTAGGATCATCGTTAAGGATTTACTTTATGGGTGTTCATCTTTCAATAGTACTACTAATTTAGATAATCTAACCTTCATATTTAGATTTAGTCTTAGGATCGCAGCGCTTGTCTGTAGGGATGGCAAACCTACGACTAGTGTCAAGTCAAGCATACTGTGTCGGGTCAGTCATTCCGAACTTGTTTCGGAATCTACTGATTGTCAATGAGATGCTGAAATGAATTCAGCATGACGTTCGGAAGTTTGAAGCTTGACTTGACACTAGTCGGTCAGTTGTGATATTTTTTATCAATGCCACTTTTTGACTCAGATTTCACAAAACTCAATTTGGGTAACACAATTTTGTGCTCTTTATCCTCATCACTATCATACCAATAAACAATATATTCAACTTCGGCATCTTGAATATTGTATCCCTTCTTTTTAAATGTTTCCAATGGTCCATCTACAAAAGATCGTGAGTAAATTAAGATGTTTCTTGAACCTGGTTTAGCCAACCCAGACGCATCATTAGTTGGGAAACGGACTATATCATTTATCAATTGATCACCAGAAGTTAGGGTATCGATAATTTTCGCAGTTCTGCTATACTTTGAGGTTTTTAAATTTACATCCTTGAGACCTAATATATACTCAAAATGTTCAGGCTCTGATGTTATGCCATTGTATTTCGTTTTTATGAATCCACTATATTCAAAACTATCAAAAAACGGATTATTGGTGTGAATATGCAGACTTTGCTTTGCCCGTGTACAGCCAACATATACCAACCTTCTGGCCTCTGAACTAGAGAAATCATAATTGTCCAACAACAAATATACACGATCAAATTCCTTGCCTTTTGCCTTGTGCATGGTAGCTATAACTATTGCATCAGCATCAACATTTACTGCATCCTCCATTTTTATTTCTCGAACGTATTCATACCACTCTACGATTTGTTTTCGTTTCGGGTAGTGTTCTTCAAATTTTAGGATAGCCTCCTTACATGTGCTAAAGTACCTTCTAGCATTGTATTTGTAGGAAAACTCTGCTTTGGCCTCATCCCAATCATCATTATAAATAAAACCACTATCATCAACCGATTCTTTTAATAAATTAGTTAATGTCCTCATCTCCAATAATTGATCCAGTCTGAAACCATCCAGCCCTGTTATCATTTTGGTTTTAACTCCTGCATCTCTTAAGAAAGTATTTATCAATAGACCTTGTTCATTTGTTCTCACAAGTATAGCTCTTGTACCTCCTTCATTGAGAGATGTCACATAATCCACTAACGCCTTTTCAAGGTGATGCGATTGATATTTGACTAACCTAATCGTTGATACTAACTTATTGTCATTTGCTACTAATTCATTCGTTTTAATTCTATTAGGAATGTGCACTAATAGCTCATTATTAAACCTCACAATACTTGACTTACTCCGATAATTCTTAACCAATTCATATGCAGTAACAGTATATTTTTCTCTAAAAGCATTCATAAAACTACTAGAAGAGCCTCTGAACCCATAGATGTTTTGATCGTCATCACCAACCGCAATAGTTTTAATACTCTGTGATGTGCTGATTATTGTCTCGATCAACTTCCACTCATCCTTATTGATATCTTGAAATTCATCAAGGAGAAGCACACTTTTATTTACAATAGATGAAATATCTATTTCCTCTTTCTCAATAGCTTTTATACAGTCTTGAATTATGTTTTCGGATTTTCTTAAATCCCCTAACTGTCCCATTAACTGAAAACAAAACCCATGGAATGTTGTGATTTTGACAAGTCCGGCAAACTCAGGAACCAGCTTTCTAGCCCGATACCTAAATTCAAGAGCAGCAGCTTTTGAAAAAGTCAACATTAAAAATTGTTCTGGCTTAATATCTTCGAGCAATAGAAGACTAGCTATTTTATGGACTAAGACCCGAGTTTTACCACTTCCCGGACCAGCCAAAACCAAAATATTGTCTGATTTATTGTCAAACACAACTTTACTTTGTTCTAAGTCTAATTCTCCGTTAATTTCTTTAAATCTTTCTGGTGTTAATGGTCTTAGTATTTCTGTTTTGCGTCTTGGAAAATATTTGGCTAAGAATTCTTCGTACGGCTGGCTAAAGTAATCATTGACATAGGAAATGGCCCCTTCATAATTTTGGATTCTTTTTTTCGCATATTCACCTACAATATGGATTTGCTCTGTTTTATGATCATAATGCGTACCCATCTTTTCATAATTACCAACTGTGAACCTCTTAATCGAATCATCAATATCCTCTATATTCAATTTATTATAGGAGACCATAAACCCCCCTTCAAGTTTAATCGCCTTGATCTTATTCATGAAAAGCAAAACCCGTTCATAACGTTTAACATCTTCTTCTAAAATTCTACCCAAAAACTGATTAGACTCTTTGAGTTGAAGCATTGAAAAGCTTACAGGAACATTTTTCTTCCCATCAATATTTTCCTTTTCTTTTAAATTGTGAAGTATAGAGTAAATCTTAGCTGACAAATCGTGTCTCCATTTGATATCTTCATCTAATTCATTATTTGGTCTAAACTTTATTTCATAGATATCATTTTGTCGATCAACTCGCGTTTTATTGATGAACTTCCTAATATCCCAATAGTTTAAGATATTCTTAATGGCATCTATAGAGCAGTTGCTCACACCAGAATCAATAATGTTTTGATTCAATTGGCGCATAGATATTTTTATATTTCGTGGTAAGCATTTTCTTAATGCATTTTCAATTTTGATATGCTTTTCCAAAATAATTTTTGTGCCATTTGGAGAGTTTGCAAGGTCAATGAAAGCTGTCAGATCTTTGGCATCACCCAATATCTTATGGCTCCGTAATATTTCAATCACATCATTGACCTGATATAAGGTAAGCCCTGTTCTGTCAGCAATATAATCTAAACGAGCTTCATCGTCTTTGACAATTCGTTGCATCACCCGTGAGCAATGTTCGAATTGAGTTGCTGTTAGTTCGTTGCTCTGATTTAATATTTCTAAAGCAGTCGCCAAATTTGGCACCATCAGGCTATTTGCAAATATTCTTGGGGAATTTTGTTTACGCTTCAGAAAACCCTGATCTTCCAATGCCGCTATCGAAGTAGTTACTCTTGTTTCGAGCTCGTGTATATCAGTATCCCATCCCGCTTTTTGAGCTATTTCTAAAGCAGAATGGCTAATTTTTTTACTGTTTCTGAATTTTATTAATTGCTTTAATGCTTGCCAAATTTGTTGAATCTCCTTTTGGTTTATCTTGGTTTGTTGAAGAAGACTAAAATGTTTACTGAGATCATTTTCATTATACAATATATAGCATTTAGCCTGGATTTTCTCATCTCTACCTGCTCTACCTGCTTCCTGAATGTAGTTTTCTAACGAGTCAGAAATATTATAGTGAATTACAGATTTCACATCGTCTTTATCGACACCCATACCAAATGCAGAGGTTGCAACAATGATATCCTTTTGACCTTGCATAAAAGAATCCATGTGTTCCTTTTTGACATCTTTATCAAGTTTTCCGTGAAAAAATGTAGCATTGAATCCTGCTTCTTCAATTAATGAATTAATCTCCTCAACTCTCTTGATTCTGGAAGCATAAATTATAACAGGCTTTTCGCAATCAGAAAGAAGGGGTAATAATTTGGCCATTTTATCTTTTGGCTCTTCAACATGAATAACCTCATACCTTAGGTTGGTTCTTCCTGCTCTTGTAATATATTCGTTAAGCGTAATATTTAATCCATCCTCAAAGTAGTGTTTGATATCTTTCACAACTTGCGGTTTGGCAGTAGCAGTGTAACATGAAATGGGGATAAGTTCATTGAACCGTTCTTTTTTAAGAACTTTAATAAACTCACCAATATATAGATAATCAACTCTGAAATCTTGTCCCCAAGAAGAAAAGCAATGTGCTTCATCAATTACAAAACGAGCTATTGATCGTTGCCTTAATATGCGTAATATTGTAGGTGACCTCAATGATTCAGGAGATAAATAAAGCAAATGAATCTCACCATCCTCAACTCTTTCTATTGCTTCTTCACGTTCCAATGGAGACAACAATCCGTTAATTGCTACTGCCTTCGTTATACCAAATCTATCTTCTAAATTATCAACTTGATCCTTCATCAAAGAGACCAATGGAGATATTACAACGGTTAGTTGCCGGGTAAGAGACCCTTGCATAAGTGCAGGTAACTGGAAGGTGAGCGACTTGCCTCCACCAGTAGGGAATACAGCCACAAAAGATTCTTTGCTTAATCCAGCACGAACGGCCTTTTCTTGTAAGCTAATCTTTCCTTCTTCAAAGCTTCTAAAATCATCATAGCCAAAATAGTTCAACAATGCTTTTTTGGGGCTCAACATGGTATTGCAATAGTCACAATCAGAAGACTCACAAGATTTGAATCGTAAATTGTCGAGTATTTCCTGCGCATCAGGCAGTGTTTTGAGTACCCAGGGTGATAAGATGGAGTCATCTTTTTTTGTATTGATCAATGCCAGAGCATATGCCAATTCAACAGGGTGTTGTTTTGAGATGTAATCAATTGCTGATGTTTGACAAATTTTTCCATAGAAATAATCATAGTTTGCCGCTTGAATATTATTGTTGCTGTCTTGACCATTTACAATCGATAGAAAACCAGAATAAGCTTGATTATGACTTAGAAGACTATTAAAAATGCGCTGTAGAGAATGAGGCAACTCCTTGAACTTATTTAATTCATCGTAGAGCAGTTCTTTGGTTAACTTGCAATCAGATAAAGGGTTATTTACATCGCTATCATTTACTATTTTGTATCCCTTTACCAATTTGTGATATGGGTTATCACTAAACAACAGAGGTGACCAAAGGAGGGTGTCAATAATTTTTTTGCCATCAAAAACGTGTTTCCCTAATTTTTCAGCAAGCATTGGAATATCATGCGCAATAATATTATGACCACAAATATAGTCTGTCTCCGTAATCCAAAATTCTAATTTAGTTAGCTGTTTTTCATGTAATTCTTGACCTCTAAAAAGTGCACCTACATCACCAATATTTCCTTTTTTATCGGTTTCTAAATCGAGGTATAGGATGTTGTCAATCATTTGTTATCATTAAAATTTCGGCCAATGTTGTGTATCCTGTGGTCAGGATATTCACTTTCATCCTCTTCGTTTTCAATACTAGTGTTAAGTTAAGTATACTTTAGCCGAACCAAGCTTTGATCTTTTTGCCCTATACTTCTTTGAAAAACACTCCCTTAGCTACGGCTAGGCTCATGTTTTTCGCATCGTCTAGAACAAAAATATCGGCAACTTATACGACACAGTACACTTAACTTAACACTAGATTCCAATTATCCATGTCTTGATATCCAGATAATTTTCCATACGTGTTTTACATTAATACATCAGGTTAACTTACTCGTTAGCCTCATAAAGCACCATAACATTAGAGCTCACCTCCCTATTGAGCTTTATCTTTCGTTTCAATCAAACAAATCCAAACCTCGGCTACGCTTGTTTAGTTTAGTAATAACATCTCTCCTGTGACTAGCCTTTGAGTAGCTCTTTAAGCTGATGGATGTGGAGAGGCATTTCTGTCCGCTCAGTTACTAACCTGGTAACCTGCTTTAACAATTGCTTATCCAACTTAAATTTAGGGTCAATAGAAGTGAAGTCCAGATCTTCAGAAAATCGATAGTCTGGGAAATAGCATTTCTTCAGACAAGTGCCACCCTTGAAAACCAGGCTTTCTCTACACTTTTCAACTGAGTAAATGGCATCAATGAAATGACCCAATGCCCAATCTTTATCGAAGGTGGTTTTGGTCACGCCTTTGACCTCGGCTGTTGTCGTTATCTCTCTTTGTAGAATCAATACTGTTTACTTGTTATATCCAAGATTTCTTCTTCGTTAATGTTCATTCTGAGCCTCCACTCTGCATTAAATTTGCCTGCATCATCTCCCAAAGGGTCAAATGGATTGTAGGTGTGCTTTACCTGATCTTTTGCATACCGAATGAAGGTTTTCATGCTTTTTTTTCAAGAAGCTCTGCGAGATAACCCATTCGTTTGGTGACCGCTTTGTTGTTTACTGCACGGCAGTATTCAATTGTTTTTTTCTCCGGAAAGTTTTGCATTTGCAAATGCTCTTACCAGCTCGGCATAACCTCCTGAATATTGGGGTAAGTCAAAGCAATCAACAATTGTTTTTTCGACATCTGTAATAGCATAGCTATGGTTCCCATAACCTTCTTTAGAGATTCTGGTCCTTTTTGAATCAGAGATTTTCACAAATTTATAGTCTGTTCCAAAAATTGTTTTATCATTTTTCTTATAAGGCGTTTGAATGAATACCGTATTGGGGAATTGTTCGGCTAGACCATGCAGATTTAGTGCAGACCAATATGCTACTGCTCCTTTACGAGTAATAAATGTTCCAATAACGAATTCATCAGGAAAATTGACTTTGCAGAATTTACCTCTTTCAATTCTAGAGATCAATTTTTTATGAACAAGGTTTTCCAATACTTCATTCAGATTGGAAAATTTTCTGTTAATCTTTTTTTCGATTTCTTCAAAGCGGAAAATATCAATCTCATATTCATCGAGAAGTTTCATAAATTCCAGTTGAATAGAAGTGAGGTTAGAGGATATGTAAACACTGTCTGCCATACTATTCCGAAGTATCCAAAGACCCAATAAATGGGTCTTATCATTCTATAAAATGTAATTTAAATATAGCATCTTGATTGAGGAAATCAATACGATAAAGGTTAATTATCTTCTCTTGTCCTCCACTATTCGCTTCTGTGGTATTGACTTTGTGAGTTCTCTTAATAAAAGCGATTTCTCTACTCCCGTGCTAAAGCTTCACTTTTATGGGGCTTTTTCCAGACACCCAATCAATCAATACAACACCTCTTGTATTTGAGTCCACTGCCACATGGACATGGATCATTTCTACCTATGGTCGCCTGACTGGTGAAAGATGATTTATCTATAATGGTGGTCATGTCCTGATTGAAGACTTTGGTGAGGGTGTCGTATAGTTTTGGATGTTTGTCTTTGAGCAAGTGCGGTCTTTCGAAGAAGTATTCACTGGCCACTGCAAAGAACTCTTGGCGGTTGGTCGCTCCGTAGTTATTGATATCAGATTTTTTGGCGATAATTTCATTGGTTTTCTTTTGCACAAAGTCCAGCCAAGGCAATGCGTAAGCCTTCTCTTCAAATCCTGGAGGGATGCCATCTATTGCGCCTGTTTCTTTATCGAAGAGATGCACGAACTCATGGATACCGACATTCTTTCTATCATTGGAGATATCAAATCCCAAGTGAAGGGAAGGTTTGGACAAGATCATCTTTCCATCCATCGCCCCACTGCCTACCATGCCGGTGATGACTTCCTTCTTGCTGTCGATCACATAATCTCTATCGAAAGAACTGGGGTACAACAGTACTTCATCCAGATTTTGATAACTCCATGCTGGGAATCCAAACAAGGGAATGACCGCACTCGCTGCGATCAGCAATCTATCCGCTAGCACCACTTCCGTTTGCACACCCGTGATGCGAATCGTGCTTAGAAATCGCTGGATATCGACTTCGAATTGCATCCGCTGTAGATCATTGAGATTGCGGTAAAAATTTACCTTTTCGATTAAGATGGGTTGCCACTTTTTGGGAATGGGGGTTGATTCTCCAGTGGTCGCATTACTCTTCTTTTTTCTAAAAACAAAGAACAAAAGTATTAAGCAACCTATTATCAGGCTAATTTCCATTAATAACATGATGCTTAGAGTTGATGATTTTTTATAAAATAAGCAGCGTATTCAGGAATTTTCGTTCCTAAATAATAAGGCAAATTCATTAACAAATAAGGAACTCCTCCAGGAGTCGTATGTTCTTCTATTTTAAATTCTCCTGCATA
>Ga0209634_1003820_pt1 | contig 10060 bp, 6 predicted proteins | sample LinPmetageLP40_FD_184043 | JGI IMG/M metagenome (GOLD analysis project Ga0209634, IMG submission 184043) | Marine viral communities from the Pacific Ocean - LP-40 (SPAdes) (version 2) | ecosystem: Environmental > Aquatic > Marine > Oceanic | place: Pacific Ocean | collected 2010-08-26 | reverse complement strand
TCTTGCAGACTCAATCATCGACTTACCATAAGGTAAAAAATTTGTATCAGATAACAATCTAAAATGTGCAATTTCAAAAGGTTGAAATTCTTGCATAGTTCCTTGTTGATTACCTACATATGGATTAGTACTTCCTCCATGAGTCATTTCTAGTGTAAATTTATGTGCATAAGGATTGTCTGGATCAAATCCTTCTTCTCTACGTAACTCATAAGGAGATATTGGAGTTACATTAACAATGCCAATTTCTTCTTCTATATCTAAATGTAAATAAAAGTCTCCATATTTACATGCATTTCTAATCCATGGCCATAAATTGTAATCTATATTTAATATGTCATAAAATAAATTTCTTAATATTTTTCTTATTTCATCATTAGATGATTTAATTGTAAGAGTATCTCCGTCTGTGTCTTTAACTGTTGATTCATCAGAATAAATATCTAAAGCCGATGATAATATTGGGTCCATGTCCATAGCTTCATAATCTGTAAATAATTCTATTTTTGATGTATGAAAATTTACATTTTGATTATATGTACCATATCCTGGCATGCCACGATGTACTCCTGAAAATCTATCTACATATCTTTTGTTAGTTATATTTCCTCCGGATTGTAATCTATTTGTATCAACTACTTTTAGTCTATTTTTTGCAATTCTTCTAACAACTACATTAGTTGCAAATAGTCTACTTAATCTTGCTCTTAAAGATGTATCTGCCATAATTTTCCAATTTATTATAAATATGTGTTTTACTTAATTAACCAAGTTAAATCTTCATTATCCTTATCACCACTATTCCATTGCCATTCTTTAGGAAGTTCGTTTCCAGCTGAATATACTCCTTGTGATTTTCCAAAATGTCCTAATGCTTTTCTCGATAAATCTATTCCTTGTTGATGCAATCGTAATGCCGTATCTCGAATCCATAATCCAATTCCAAATGCCATTACCAAATCATCATTATATCCTCTTTGTGCTTCTGCCCTTTGTCCATTCCATATAAAGACATATAATTCATCTATCAATCGTTTTGACTTTACAATCGGAGACTTTTCTCTAAAATATGTTTCTATTTTGGATATTATCAATGGACGCGTTCTAGATGTAGTTGAAAAGCCAGGAACCATTTTTGATTTATCTTTCAAATCATATCCCTTTCTCAAATGTACATCTTCATCTACATATCCATCTTGTTTGTATGAATAATATAAATTTTCATATCCTTTATCAATTGCAATTTGTATTACTGCCCATCCTATATTTGCATTCTCAATTACTAACAAGGCATTATTCCATTCTGTTGCAACTGCTACTAACATATTACCATATTCAGTAGTTCCAATTTTTCCTTTATATTCTGCAACTTGAGTCATACTTTCTGTTTCAATAACATGAAATGCAGAATAATCTCCTCCATCACCACGAGCAACATCAGCTATTACTGTATAATTTTTTGAATAATTTGGATAATCCCATATCCAATAATTTCCATCAAATCCTCGTTTTTCTTTTGGCTCTTCAATATATGTTTGTTCGTACCATTGTAATATTGGTCCATCTACAATTGTATGACCTGAAGTTATAAAATCACAATCACATTCTTGCGCGGCCATTTTTTCACCTAACAATTCTGTTTGTAATTCTCTCCATGATTCATCTCGTTCTGGATGTAATGACCAATGTAATTTGATTGGATGAAATTGTCCTCCTGCTGCTGCATCTACCCATGTTTTATGAAATAAGTTTCCTGTACCATTCGGTGTTGATAACATAATAGAATCACCACCAGTTGCTAATGTTTGTTGTGCTGCTGTCCATATATCATCAATTCTATCTATAAATGCTGCTTCATCAAATATCAATAATGATAAGGCTTCAGAACGACCGGCATCACCTTTTGATGATATAGCTTTAATTTGTGAACCATTTTTAAATCTTAAGGATAATTTGTTATCTTCTAACGCCTTACCTTTTAACCAGACCGGTAAATTATCATGCATTACTCTTACTTTTGTAACAAGATTTTTTGCTACATCTTGTTTTGTAGCAATTACTAAAACATTAAAATCTTCTTTAAATATCATTCTCCATAAAGCATATCCTGCAGTTAATGTTGAAATACCTAACTGTCTAGATTTTAATATTACTGTATATCTATTTTGTGATATTCTAGTTAATGAATCTTCTTGGAATGGGTAAAGATTGAAATACATCTTACCTTTAGTAGGATGTTGAATTATACAATATTTACGCATAAAATGTACCGGATCGACCGAACATTTTTTAAATTCATCGCGTATAATTTCTTTGAGTGTTTTCTTTACTGCCATTATATACTCTAATATAAGAAATTTTTATCAGAAAACCTAATTATTTCTTATTTCTTTTTTCTAGAGATCGTCCACCAAAGTATGCACCAATAACAGTAATAAGTACCAATTGTAATAAATCCGTCCATTTTTCTTCTACATGAAATGACACAGCGCCGGCGTCAATAAATATCATTAATACTGTACATACTACTAAGAATATTAATACTAGTGGTCTGACATTTTTACTTAACCAACTATCTGAATTCATATCAGATTTCCAACGATCTGTAACATTGCGTTGCATTTCAGCTTCGTGGCTTAAAATTAATTCTTTTAATTTTCTTTTTGCTTCTAATTTTTCATCTTTAGTAGTAATTACATTATCTAATACACTACCTACTGAATCAACTAATTTACTAGCTCCTCCTGATAATAATTTGTTTAAGATACTCATAATATTTCCTTTATTTAAAACCTGTTCTAATATTTGTTTTTAATTTTTTGTAATCTTCTTCCATTTTTTCTAAAAAAGAACTCATATCTGCTTCGCCATATTCTCCGTCCGCATTTTGCCATGTTCTGACTATTTGCTTTTTTAAAACATCTACTTCTTTATCTGCATCTTTAAACCAAGATTCTGCATTAGCTAACATAATTTTATTTTCATATTCTTTCCATGCATCTTCGCCTTGAGTTTTTATTTTTTCTTCTTCTGATAGTACACAACTAAAACATTTTTGACGTTTAAAGTAAAATTTAAAATTTAACATTTTTTCTTTTTCACGCATATCAGTACCACATTGTGGACAATTATCTGGTACTTCTAATATATCTCTAATCTGTTTGGTTATACTATTTTCTGGTTCACGTGATGTGAAGCCATCATGTTTTGTAACTCTAATCCTTGTTCCATTTGTTTTTGTTTCAATCCAAACTTTTGGCGTATCATCGTCAAATTTTTCTAAAATATCCTTTGGATCTATTTCAGTTGTTGTACTTCCAAAATATGTTGTTTTTCTTTTTTGAAACTTATGTTCGCCGGCAAGCATTTCCTTTACGGCTTTTATGTTTTGTAACTTATTACTCATAATTTATTCTGTTTCTGTTGTGCCTAATTCTCTACGCATTTTTTGAAATAATCTTTGTTTAGCGCCTTTCTTTAAATTCAATCCTTTTAATAAATCTAATACAAAATCTGCTTGTTGTGTTGCTGGCTTTGTTCCTAATGCAGTTTTTAACATTTTCATTGATTGTGTTTTATCAACACGAGCTGATCTAGATGCTAAAGAAGCAGGTATTGCTTCGTCGACTGAATCAGCTGCTCCTGCAGGTGTTCCAATATCGCCAGGCGTCTCTTGTGATTTCATTAACATTCTACCTAATGTTTTCATGACCTGAGGATCACTATCTGAAATTGCTTTTACTACAGCAAGTAATCCAGAAGCTTTTTGTTGGGGTCCTCCTTGTCCTAATGCTTTTTTTAACATTTTTACACTAGTCATTTTTTCAGCCTTTCCTAACGTAGAAGATACTTGACTTCTTGCGTCAGGTGCTGCTTCTTTGAAATTTCCAACTTCATTTAATGATGATTTTATTTGTTTTCTAATCATCGTTCTTAATATGTCTTGTTTCATAATTGTCCCTATTATTATTTTATATAAATATACTACAATGTTAACATAATATAATTATTTTGTAAAACCTTTATCCATTGCAAAATTTGCTCTACTAAATTCTACTCTATCTACAAATTTAACACCATTACCTATTCTATCTACAGCAACATATCCTTCTGGAGCTGTTACTCTCAAGCCGCCTTTACCATCGTCTACAAAATGTTTTGTATTATAAATAGCATTATTATATTTTTTTACAAATATAAGTTTAGCATCCGATAATAATTTTGATACTTGAAATAAGTTTAATATATCCTGCTGTCTTTCATTGAATAAATTCATTTGTTCTTTGGCGGCCGCTATAGCCTTTTCTTTGCCACGGTCTGATTTTAATTTTGATACTTTCTTATCTACTCGTAATTGATACCATTTTTGAAATGATTTAAATGATATTGCTGCATTATCAACAAACTGACCAGTTTTTATTTCTTGATTAAGATATATATTCAACAACTGATTTGGAAGATTGTCATAATTAATTTTTATTGAATCAGCTTTTTTTATTAAGGATGTAACTTCTTTTCCTTCTGATATTGTCAGTGTTACTACTCCTGTAGTATCTTTAAAAAATGCGTCATCAAACCATACATTAGAATTTTTACTCAATCCAGTAACATCTGCTCCAAATGATGCGCCACTCTGTAATGATTGATATGTCGTATGAAATACTATACCTATTTTTGATCGAGCAATTTGTTTTCCTAATTCAGAATCTAATTCAACTGCATATGTAATTGTATTTGGCCTAAATGATAAATGCGGATTGCCATCTATATTTGTAGATTTTACCATACTCGAATCAAACATAAAATCTCCTTGCAGAATATTTTTAATTCCTAATGATGGAAAATATTTTAAAGCTAATTTTAATTTATCAGCTAATCCAGGAGCTTGTCCATGATTTATATCTATATCCTCCATTGTATAATTTATTTTTGGAGTTTTAGTATTAAATACAGATTTAGTTCCTACAAAGAATTTTCCATTATCTGGATTAATGCCTACAAACATTGCAGGCGCGCCATCCCATTTAACTGATGTGTTAACTTTTGCATTTGAATTTCCTTTAAGATTTTTTAATAATTCTATTAAAAATGATCGAGCTGTTTTATATCCTGCCTGCCCTTGTGTTAAAATTAATTCTTCTAAATGAGTTAAATGTGTATTTGCCTTTGCCTCTGTTAATAATTGTTTAAATTGACTTGACCACCATTCTCTTGTCAATTCTTGTTCTTGTGATATAATTCTCATTTTCATAGCCGGCCGGCCATTAATTAATAAATCACCTTTTTTATTCCAATTAATAGTCTTTACAACTACTTTTTTATTTTTAAATCTACCCATCATTACTGTATCACCTATATTGATTGGTAAGTTAACATCTTCTTTCAATGTCGTTGGCTTTAGTACTTCATCTTTACTCGACTCAATTGAATCTTCTGCGCCTAGGAAATTTAAAAATTTATATCCAACTTGTTGTGCAATTTTTGAAATATAATTTTTCCATTTTGAATAACCTGGTACACCTTTGTAATCTTTAATATAATCTGTACCTGCAAACTCTCCTCCTTTAACACCAGTTGGAAAATATGATACTGTTAATGGAGGACCATCTGGATAATTTGTATCATGTACTTCAATTGGACTGTCTTTAACAATATAGTTCATAACTTCGAACCCTAATCGTTTTGCCATTTTAGTAGTCTTTTTTCTATACGTGTTTTGATTACCGTAAAAATATCTTGGACCATCGTCTACATCACCATCTCCTTGACCGGCTGCAGAACTAGTTTCACATAGAAATGATTCAATTATCTGAGAAAATTTTGTTCTTAAGAGTTGATGTAGTTTTGGATCATACCAACCCATTATATCTTTAAATGTTTTCATATCTGCAGTTGCTAATGCAGCTCTTAATGTTGTTCCCGACATCTCACCAAATCCTGGTATGTTTAACTCTATATGAGGGGCTATAACAACATATCCATGTGTTTCATATCCTATTAGATTGTTTTTAGACTTTTCAAAATCTTGAAAATATCCAGGTGTGCCATCTTTTTTTGTATATCGTAATCTTCCTGCATCTTTCTTGCCATATACAAATACTACTGCGGTAGTTTCTGGATTATATTTTTTTAATATGTTTTCTGGAGCATACACATTTCTTTCTTGTGAAACATTTGTTATTCCATGTTTTTTAATTACTTGAAATTTTTCTCGAAAGTTTAATGGAGATTTTGGCAATGCAACTTTATCTGATGTAGCAATATAAGTATTTGATTTTCCAAATTTTCCAGCTAGCCATTTATATACCTCTGCATGATGTTTTCCCATGGGTTGAAATCTGCCTGGATATATTGCCACTATAGTTTTTATTTGAGATTCTGCCTCAAATATTAAATCTTGTACTATTTGTTTACCTAAATTCATTTTATATAAATATATTAATCATTACGAGCTAATTTAATATACCCACCGTATAATTTTTCATTACCTCTAGAAGCCCATAATACTGAACAATAAACACCACTACCCCCTATAATATCTGTAATATCTTTTTCTGTTCCAAAAGCTGTTGTTCCTCCTGCTTCTCCTGCTATTCCTATATCAAAACTACTTGAATAAACTGCAAAATTCTCACCAGTACTAGAACCTAATACTTTTACATGTGTTGCTTTATATCCTTTAGGTATCATTTTTTGAGCATGATATGTTGCTCTTGCATTATTATCTGCTATTGAACCTCCATTATCTTCTATTTCACCTGCATTTACTACTAAAGCTTTATCTACTGGGTTGTTAAAATCTGTTGGTGTTAAGTAAATATAATCTTCATATATAGATCCTATATTGCTACCATAAAAATTACCACTGGCACTTATATTATTTGAAGCTGTTATATTTCCTTGAAATTTTGTTCTTCCTGTAATTATATGAGCATCAAATGTTGAACTATTTCCTAAATTAGTATTATTAAAAGTAGAAATTCCGGAGAATTCTGCATTACCTATTATACGTAATTTACTACCACTTATTGTACCACTTGAACTTATATCACCTGAAGCTGTTATGTGACTAGAAGCATTAACAGTACCAGCACTAACTACACCAGTAGTTGTTATAGCTCCTGCCCCCACATCAATTGATGTGAATCCTGAAGTTATTGAACCTACATTTAATGCGCCTACTGTTGTTAAATTAGCAGCTGTTGTAATAGCTGCTTGAGTTGCTTGGGTAGTTGCTGTATTAGGAGCTAAACCTGCAATTGTTGCTACTGTATCTGCTTCACCTGTTAAATCTCCTGTAATATTACCAATAAATGCATTTGCTGTTATTGTTCCACTTGAACTTATATCACCTGATGCTGTTATATTTCCTGCAGTTTTAATTCCAGCTTTAAAATTTGCTCCGGGAGATGTTGCTCTTGCATCAGAATCAAATCCATCTTTAAGATTTTGAATTAATGTTCTATTCATTGCCTCTCCACCAATTCTAACAGTATCAGCATTTACATCTACAACAGATGCTGTTATATAATGAAAAGATCCAGTAACACCAAATATGTTACCACTTGCACTTATTGAACCAGAAACTCCTAATTCTACTTTTGGATCTTCTGTTTTTATTCCTATTGCTCCTGATCTTGAAATATATAATGCTGTTATATGAGATGCCGATAGATGATTCTTTATCATGTTTTCTGGATCTAGTGCTGAAAACATAATACCTTGAGCTTCACTGTCTGCAGCTGTTAGTCGAAATGATGCTGTTGGCTTTGCTCTTTCTGATTCGGCTAAAGTATATGGATTACCAAATCCTACTTTAGTCTCAGTTATAGAAAATCCAAAAGAACTAGTCAATTCAGAATTAAAATGAAATTTAGCAGATCCTGTATACATAGAAAATATTTTAACTATCGATCCATGTAATGATGCACTATATGGCAATTCTGTTGCCATAGTACGATCTGTTATATATCCATAAGAACTTGAAGCTTGCGATCCAGTTTGTGAATCAGGTATTAATGAATTTTGTAGTCCAGAGCCTGAAGTATCAGTTGTTCCTCCGACTAGTCGTGCAATACCTGTAGCATATGACATTGAAAATGCATTATTTATCCTAGATGCTATAAAATCGCCAGATACATCACCTCTTTGTAGACTTGCTGTTAAATATTTATATCGCGATTTTTTTGGTGTTAATCCTTGAATTTCATTCGAACCTGAAATTTTAGATCCACTTATTGATGAAGATAAAAATACAATATTTAAAGTAGAATATCTATTTTGAAATTGTATAAATGATCCTGGTACAGTAGTTAATCCATTACTAGATGTTTGAGCTAAACCTCCAGATTTACTAACAGCGGAACATGAAATTTCAAATGTAGCTGCACTTCCATGAGGCAGAGATGAGCCCGGAGTTCGACCTTGTTGTTGATAAAAAACATCTCTTGGAAAAAATTCTAATCCGTGATTTTGTATTACTCTTCCTTTTGAATCAGATCCTGTTAGTGGTACTGCAATAGAACTAGTAAATTGAATATTAGAATTATAACCATCTCCATTAAGAATTATTTTAGGATAATATGACATTATTGTTTTACTTTTTTAAATTTAACATCTATTTTGGAATAATCTACTTTGTAATATTTTCCAAATTTTCTGCTAGCATGAGGAACTTCTTGAGCCATTACTCCTTGATATGTTCCCTTACCATATTTTTTATCTTTATATTTAAAATTATAAATATTAATACCAGTAGGCGATTTACCTATTTTAATGATATCATATTTTAATTGACGATCTGAGAATGGAGAAAAGCCGTCATCTAATGCATCGCCTAAACTATCATCTTCATTAAAATTTTCTGTATAATCATCAGAACAGAATCCTAAATTTCCATCTAATCCATCTGAAGATGGTCCTGTATTGATTAATACGGTATCAGTACAAATTCCTGTTCCTGATCCGCCGGTCATAGTTTCTCCAAAGAAGATTTTTAAAAATCTACCATCATATGGTGTTATAACTTTAGATTCTGGCATTGATCCTATTATTTTATCTTTTTGTGCTTCATTACATGTATAATATACTAATGACGTCACTATTGCATCACCTGCAGCAGTATAATTTTCTGCAGATTGATTTCCTTCAGCCATTCTTGACTGCATTCTCATTGTAACAAACTTGTTTCGAAAATCTGTTGTCTGACCGTTCATATCACATACTCCTCCTTTAATTACCACGATGCCTGGAATATGTGCATATTTATGATGTTGATTACAATTGCCGCCTACTGCAGTATAATCTTGCATTCCAGGAACACCATTATATTCAGCTCCATTTGATGTACCATTTTGAAGTAGATTGCCTGGTCTATCTAAAGATGGTGGATTAAAATTGGCTCCAAATTGCTCTTGCAAATTATCAAATGTAAAATTAGATGTACTACCATTAAATGGTTGAACAATTTGAAAATATCTAAAATTTCCAAAATTTGGATCAAATATCTCCGCTGCATTTGAATCAGTAGCATCTGCAGGATCAACAATTTGCATTTCAAATTTTAACATAATATCTGTTTCAGGATTATTTTGTTTATTATGTACTAGATAATTATTAGCATAATAAACATGTTCATTGTCAACAGATAAATTGTAAACTGTATCTACTTCATTTGTTTGTTCAATTGATTCAATTAATTTTGTACCATTAGGAGTTATCAATGTATCACCAATTTTCAATACACTAGCATCTATACCATGTTTTGAAAATGTCTCTTCTGGGTTAATTGCTTTCCATCCATCAATAGTTTTGAAAGGATGTTCTTTTGTAACAAATCCTTTACTGCCATTTATAGAATATACTTTAAATTTGCCTTTATGTATTTGAATATCTAATACTGTACAATTTTCTTTTTCGCCTTTTATTTTGTCACCAATTTTTATTTGCGATATTTTTTTATCTGTTTTGTCTGCCATTAATATTTTGGTATCTTTAGTAAAACATTCAAATGCAGCAGAATAAATACATAATATATAATCATCTCCTGGATTAATAAAGA
>Ga0209634_1003819_pt1 | contig 10062 bp, 7 predicted proteins | sample LinPmetageLP40_FD_184043 | JGI IMG/M metagenome (GOLD analysis project Ga0209634, IMG submission 184043) | Marine viral communities from the Pacific Ocean - LP-40 (SPAdes) (version 2) | ecosystem: Environmental > Aquatic > Marine > Oceanic | place: Pacific Ocean | collected 2010-08-26 | reverse complement strand
AACTCTACTGATCTTAATCTAATTTTGAAGAGACCTATTGTTAAAAATTAGATTAAGATCAGTAGAGTTAATCATTGTCGAGGTATTAAGATTATGTGAACAAGATCCATTTGTATTGATCGATAAACACGTTCCATTGATGAAAGAATCATTCGTATGTGGCAAAATTGTTTCAACTGGCCGTGCGAAGACAGTTCCACTAATAAGTGAAGCAATCATAGCGAGACCGGCAATATAGACAGTGTAGGAGAGATTTGAGTAAAAGTTCATGTTTGGTTTGCTTGTAGATATTGCCAATCAAATAATTAACAAAAATTAAATCAATTTTGTTAAAAAAATTGATTGAAATTAAATATTATACAATCAACTAAAAATGTCTAAAATATTAGTTGTTCTCGAATCTCCTAACAAAGAATCAAAAGTTCAAGATTATCTTGGACCTAAATATATTGTAACATCTTCGAAAGGTCATATGCGTGATTTAGAATCTAAATCACTATCAATTGACTTAGAAAACAATTTTGCTCCAATATATGTTGTAAATTCTGACAAAGAATATGTAATAGAAAGACTGAAAAAAAGTTATAGTAAATGTACAGATATTTTGCTTGCTACAGATTATGACCGTGAAGGTGAAAGTATTGCCTGGCATGTTGCCGAAATATTAAATATTTCACCACATAATCGTCGTAGGATGATTTTTACTGAGATTACTAAAAAGGCTCTTCAAGAAGCTTCTAAGAATACGAAACCACTAGATATGAACATGTTTTACGCTCAACAAGCTCGAAGAATTATCGACCGATTGATTGGTTACAAATGGCTTAGTCCATTGTTATGGAAAAATATCCAGAGTTCTATGAAAAAAGGTCAAAGCCTTTCTGGTGGTCGTGTTCAAAGTGTTGTAAATCGGCTAATAATTGAACGTGAAAAGGTAATTTTGAAGTTTAATAGCGAAAACTACTTTAAGACAATCGGTAAATTTAAGGAGTTGGATATGGATTTAGAAAATAGGTTAACTTTGGGTACTGAGGTTGAAAGTTTATGTGAAATTATTGCTAATGCGTCGATTATTGTCGATAATGTAACAAATAAGAAAACTAAAAGAAATCCATCAATCCCATTTATTACCTCAACACTTCAACAAGAAGCTAGTAATAAATTTAGAATGTCACCTAAAAAAACCATGGAAATGGCACAAAGATTGTATGAAAATGGTTTGATTACATATATGAGAACTGATTCTCTTACTATATCGGAGGATATACTTCAATCAATTAAAAAGAAGGTAATCAAAGAATTTGGCGAAAAGTATTCTAATTTGAAACAGTATAAAAATAAAAGCAAGAATAGTCAAGAAGCTCATGAGGCAATTCGTCCCTCTAACATAGATAAAAATATGATAACTCGAGATGCTCAAAATAGGTTATGTGATGGCTGTGTTAAGTTGTATAATTTGATTTGGCGGCGGACCATTGCTTCGCAAATGTCGGCAGCAGAGGTTAATATTCAGACTATTAAGGCAGGAACCTATGATGATGATACAAAAACTACTGATTTGAAATATAAATTTGTCGCAAAATCTGAAAATATTCTATTTGATGGTTTTCTAAGAATTTACAAGCCTATAGAAACTAAAGAACATGATGAAGATAGTGATAGTGATAATGACAGTCTATCCACAAATAAAAAAATAGAAAAGGATCAGATTTTAAATTTACAGGTGTTAAATTCGGAGGAAAAATTTACAAGACCTCCGATAGGTAGATTTACTGAAGCCAGTTTAGTGAAAAAATTAGATGAGATAGGAATTGGTAGACCGAGTACATATTCATCAATGGTTTCAATTGTTCAAGATAGAAATTATGTAGAGAAAAAGGATATTCTAGGTGATAAAAAGAAGGTTAAAAGGTATTCATTTAATTTAAATACATGTGAATTAGATGAAAAGACTGAAGAAATATCTGTAAATGGTGAAAATGGAAAACTGGTACCGACAGATATTGGAAAAATAGTTAATGAATATTTGGAAAAGAATATTGGTGATATTGTAAATTATGATTTTACCGTTAATTTAGAGAAGATGCTTGATGATGTAGCAACTGGAAAACAATCTTGGACAGGAGTAGTTAAATGTATATATGATACTTTTAATCCCCAATTTGATAAATTGATTTCAACTTCACAATTAGAAAAAGAAAAATATAAACGTAAATTAGGTGTTGATCCATATACAGGAAGAGAAATTATAACTTATATAGCAAAGTATGGACCAGTTGTTTGTTTAAAGTCTCATATACAGACTCAACCTGAACATTCTAATAGAAAATCAAAAAAAAGTATAACTTTTGAAAAGGACAAATTTGTTTCTTTAAAAGATTCTAAGCAGAGTATTGAAAGTATTACTCTTAGTGAAGCAGTTGAACTACTTAAATTTCCATATGAACTTGGAGAATATAAAGGGGAGACTATAAATATTTGCTCTGGAAGATATGGATTATATTTCAAATACAATGAAAAGAATTGGTCATTAAAAGGTAAAGAAGAACCTGGAACAATTGATGATATCGAGGAATACTTTGAAGAAATAAATAATAGTGTCGACGATAGTAGTGTAAAAAAGCTATATAGAAAGATTACAGACAAAATAATTATCAAAGATGGAAAATATGGACCATATATTCAGTATTCTAAAGAAGCTGGAATAAAACCGTTATTTGTAAATCTTGGAAAAGTGAATCACAATAAAATAACTGAAGACGAATGTATGACATTGATTAATAAAAAAATGAATTATTCAAAAGGTTATAAATCTAAAAATAAAAGTGGGACAAAATAATATTTATAGTATCATTGTTACCAATTTATAGTATCATTGTTACCAATTTATAGTATCATTGTTACCAATTTATAGTATCGCGACGTCTAGTTGGCATATTTGTTCTCATTAAAGATGCCTCATTAAATTTATTTGGAATTTTACGACAAAAGTTTGCCTGAGCTCGTTGAACCCGTTTTATTCCATCACTAAGTAGTGGAAAAGAACCATCTCCATCAGTATCTAAACGATTCATACCAGGTAATTGATAATCTGCCATGATGGCATTTTTATGACATCTTAAGGCACATCTATCTGGATTTTTAGAACATGAATCATTTTTGGGATTTTTTAGCTGACATTTTGAGTCTAAATAATCGATATTTTTTAATTTTGCTTCGATTTCTATATTATTCAAGTAAATATCGGGGTCTCCTCTTGATGAGTTTGGTGCTATAGGAATTGAACATGGATCAGCTCTTTTAAAAATCCGCATTTCAGGCCATCCGGCACTTTCGCAAAATTTTCCACTAGAACATAAACTGGTTGAACATGGTCTACCTGATAATAATCTTACAGGTTGGTCTCCAAACTGTCTATCTTCAAGAAGTTTAATACCGGCTTTTTTTTGTTCATCTGCCTGTAAAATCAAATTATTAATAATTAATGATTCATCTATACTATCTATAAGCCGCTGATCCGTATCAGATTGTGTGAAGTTATCATTATCAAATAAAGAGTTAAATTTAATGTCCATTATATATATTATATAAAAAAAAATTACATTAATATATTATAATATGGATAACATAGACTTTGACTTCGATCTGGCCGAAGTTTCGCTAGATAATAATTTACCAACGATTGATGATAATTATTCTGATTTTTCATTTGACCTTAAAGGAGGTGGTAGTAACAATTCTGAAGATAAAGATCTTAAGACAATGAAAATAGAAAATATCGTACCTGAAGTAGAGTTAATTGATAAACCAAATTTACCTTCAGAAGAAGAGGAACCGACAAAGATAGATGTTGAATTAGTAGACGAACCTATGAATTCGCAACAAAATAATCAAATGTCTCAAGTCGAAGAAGTAGCTAAGAAACCGGAACTCACTAATTCTGAAGTTTTACAGCAACTTCCAATTGTTAGAAACGAGGAGGACGGAGTTAATCCAAACCTCACTTTGATTGATTTAGATGAAGATCCTGGATTACTATCAAATAATTCTAATGAAAATTTGGAACCACGAAAAAAAGAGAATATTGTTTTAAATTTCGATAAAGATGAAACTGGTGGTCCAGTAATATCAGAAAAATTAGATGAAACCGATAGCTTAGATACTGATAAATATTTGGCTAATTTAAGAGAAGAAGTAAATGAGGCAAAACTAAATACTGAAGTTGATGAGTTTGAGGAAATCCGAAAACTAAATAAAATGTTGAGTGTAAATTATGATGAATATATAGTAAAATTACGTGACTTTTTTAAGTTGATGAAAGGTAAAAAACGAGGAAATTATGAATTTAGTATACTTGAAAATGGTAATCTTATTATGATCGATTTAGAAACAAATGATTCAGAAGAATTGGCAATTCCAAAATACACAAATATTAATAATGAGATTAAAAAAAATAAACTAGATATAGGGACTCTTTTATATAATATTTCATCAGTTCGAAAAAATATATATCTTGATCAAAAAAAAAAATTTTATAGTAAAAATTCTGAAAAATTTTCCGCTTTAACTAGAGAATTGTCTATGTTAACTAAAAAAAATCAAACACTTTCTGATTATAAAGATGTAGTTGAAAATAAACAACTTTTAGAAAAAAATGAAACTTTGATAACCGAAATGAAAGTTGATCAAGCTAAAAATTATTTAAAATTAAAAGAAGCGAAAAATGATCCATCTATGACTTATCAACAAAGATATAGATTGATGCTTGACTTTATAAAAAATAATAAACTTTTGATGTTAACGTATGAAAATAATAGAAATTACTTAAATTTAGACAATTCTAATTATACAATTTGTGAAAGTGTTGAGAAATCAAAGGTAAGTAAAGGAAAGAAAAGTTTAAAACAGACAGATGATAATAGCCAATCTTCAGATATTGTTACAATTATACCACCACCTAATACTGATTCCAATTTTCAAGAGACTCCTAATGGTGAAAGTGATTCAGACATCCAAGAAGGTGAAGAGCAGGAATTAAACTTACAACAACTGGATAAGAAGACCGTTGATAAACCAAATGAATTAGATGAATTAGATGAATTAGATGAAATGCCACAAGAATCTAAATCTAAAAAACCAGATATTTTTGATGCTCAAGAATTAAATTTAGGTGATGATATTGAAGAATATGCTCCTAAGTTTGGCGACAATACAGGATATCCAGATACAGATTTAGAGGACGATGATGAACAAGAAGAATATAAGTATAATTCTTCCGAAAAAATGACTAAACAAAAGAAGAAAGAAATGGAAGAGCAACAACAAAGAGATCAAGAAATACCGTTAAATCTAGATAATGAAGAGCCAAAGGTTCTAGATGTGGAAGAAAAAGGTAAGCAAGATCAAACTAATGAACAACCCGTTGAACCAAATATGACAGAAAAGGAAGCATCTAAAATGCTAAGAAAGTTGAATAAAAAAGCTGATGAAAATATTAAGGTTATAGAACTTAATACTGATTTATCTTTAACATCTAAGTGTGATGATTCTAAAACTAAGAGATCTTCTATAAAGACAACTAACACAGTTAATGGTAAAAAAAGTAAAAAAAAGAATGTAGATTCAGAATTAAAAAATTGTGTATTTCCTTTTAAAACAATGGAAGGTCAAGGCAAGGGGAAAAAGAAAAAGTCTGTAATGAATAAGGGATGTATTTCAGACGGTTCTGGTGATATTTGCGCGACAGAACGAAATGAGGACTGTACAATCAAAAAATTTGGATATTGTAAAAAATAACGGGATCTCGCGGTTTAAAGATGAGATAATTATATAGATTAAAATTATAATAATTAGATACTTGATAATGGTAAAGGAAACTAATAAAAGGTCATCTAATATGTGTATTACAGATAATGACACTTATGTTTTAGACAATATAAATAAGCCAAAAGATTTAGAAACCTCTCATGATAACAATGAATTTAAACTAGTAAGTAGTGTAAAAAATAATAAAAAACCAAAGATTAAATTATTAACTCATTTAAATTCTCATAATAATCCATCGGATTTAGATAATTCTGTTAATCAGAATTTTAAATTGGCAACTAAAAATTCAGAAAAACCTAAAACAAGCTATGAACATGTAACTAAACATGATAAGAGATTGTATGTTCATAATTTTTTAAATTATAATTTTCATAAAATTAATAGATATCTTCCAGTAGAAGATTATGAATTAGATAACGAAACTAGTGATAGTGATTGTGATTACGAAATTTATGATTATTACTAAAATTATTACTAATATTATTACTAATATTATTACTAATATTATTACTAATATTATTACTAAAATTATTATATAAATATATAATAATATGTATCTAAATCAAGAAGTTATTTTAGCGGTACTTATAGCAGGAACCTTATTAACTTATTTATTCAATCCCACTCCAAATGTTTTATATAAAGACGATGTAACCAAAAATGATATTTTAAATTTCGAATCTAATAGTGGATGTTTTAATATGAAAACACAGGAAGTTGCCTGTCCATGTTCACATCATGAATAAGACTTATTTATTTTAGTATTTTTAAATTTATTCTTTTAGTGATTTACTATAATTTTATTTTAATAATATAATGAAGAGTAAAAAGGTAAATAAAAAATATATGAATCATAATAATTCATTAAAAAAAAAAAGATATGACAATTATTTCAAGTTAACAAATAAAAAAAGTTTATCTAAAAAAGGTGTATTCAAACTCATTGAATTTCCTTTATCAAAGAAATATATATATGTACCAGATACACCTGATACAAAAACAAGTGTTGTAGCAAAAGCTCATATGAAAGGTAGAAGATGGGAGCCAAAGATATCAGCTATTTTATCTAAACATGCTAAAGAAGGTACTGTTGCGATAGATATGGGAGCCTATATAGGAACACATACATTGGCATTGGTAGACGCCGTCGGACCAAAGGGTAAGGTTCATACATTTGAACCCCAACCCTGGGCATATAGCGGAATATTAAAAACTCTTCAAAAAAATAATATTAAGAATACAAAAGTTCATAATGTGGGTATTTCTTCTAAAAAAGGTCAACTACGTTTTTGTAGTGATAGTTCGGGTTCTTCATCTATATGTAGTGAACGTAGACCATCTAAAAAGGTATGGGCTGAAATATATAATATTCCAGTAATTACATTAGATTCACTTAATCTTAAAAATATCTCGGTAATGAAAGTTGACGTTGAAGGACACGAATTAGATGCTTTGAAAGGTGCGAAAAATACAATAATTCAAAGTAAGCCAGTAATAGTATTAGAAGTATGGAAAAAAAGAGGTAATCGTCTTAAAATGATAACAGAATTTTTAAAGTCGATAAATTATAATATAAAAAATATATCAGCTGATGATTTCATCTGTATGCCGAATAATTAAAGAATTAATAATTAATAATTAAATTTACTAGAAATTAGTAAGTACATTAGTAAGTACATTAGTAATTTATTATATACTTATACTGATCATCAGATATCTTTTCAATAAAGAGATCTTCTACAAGCTTTTTTACTTGAACTAATAGCTGATCTCTAGTAAATTTAAATCTTGATTTAGTATTTGTTTCTACGTACTGATGAATATCATCTACTAAACAATTATGTTCTTTGTTTGATTTACAATATCTAATTATAAATACATTTATATACTCTGTTTGATGAAATAATAGATTGTTATGTAATTTACTTGTAATTTTACTAATATGTTCTTCTTCATCTTGATTTTTTTGATTTGGATTAACAAATTGATCTTCTTTTATCTTAGTAAAATTGTAACTCTTATTTTCCTTCAGTGATAACTTATTATTTATTTGGATTATAGAATCAATTGATACTAAAATTTTCTTCTTGAAAAGAACATTAATAAATCTAAGCTTTTTAATTTCCTTATTTTCTAGTAGTAAATCATCTTCAATCATTTCTTTTGTTCTACTATCTAATTGACTATTAAAAAGCTGATTATATTTTTGTTCATATTCATTTTGTAAATAGAATAATATGTCTACTTGACTATATCTACAAACACAAATAACTGACTTACCATTTACAGCCAGTTCTAGATCAACCGATGAAAGACAATCATTATATGCTAATTTACGCGGTATGTCCATAAATTTATCTATATAGCTTTGACGAATTTTAGATTTTAGTTCAACAACATATCGTTTGAATGTATCTGATTTATAGATAGTTGGATCATGTTCATCTGATTTTAGAGGTGTGATTCCATCAGGAAATACTTTTAGATTAATACTATTAATAGGCATACTTTGAGTAAATTCAATATCGCGAGAACAATTTTCTGATTCTTTAATACTTTTTATTATTTTTAATGAACATGTTAGATTAAAATTATTGATATTGTATGATAATGTTTCTAAACGAGTAAAATTTAAAATAGACTGAAAATTATTTAATAATAGTTTTTTACATAGTATTTTTTTGAATCTTAATTCGTGTTCATCCAAATTGTCAAATATATCAAACAGTTTAGGTATATATTTGATAATTGTTGAAAAATCTATATCTAACTGATTATTATTACATAGAATTTCCATCATTTCATAAATATTGTTGTTTAATGTATTTTTAATTGTGACTAAAATTTTTTTTCCTCCTTCAGTAGTTTTATAATCATAGTTAGAATTTTCTATTTCAGATATTACAAAAGTATTAAATATATTTAGTACTGAGAATATTCTTATACTATCTTCAATGGTAATATCACTTGTTAAATATGTTGATATACATATAATAATTTTTTTCATTAGATAAGTACAAAAGTTTATGTATTTTTCAGGCCTGTATTCTAATAATTTAACAAGTATAATAGATATGTGGTCATGTTCTAGAAATGTATTCATAAATTGCTCCATTTTGTTTAAATTTTCATCGGTATATGAATTTGAATAACACTCAATAATTTTATTTACTAGTAAATTGAATGATTTATATTTTATAAATATATGATCTACATATTCATCTAAATAATTTAAATTTGAGAATAGATAGTTGATTAAAATTTTATCACTATTTTCAGAGTCAAATATGAATAGATTATTTATAAACGTTTCAATAAGTAATATTTTGATCATTTCGGTTATTTTGTCTTTATGATCTTTTATCATAGAAATACTGTTATTAAAATAAAGATATAGATTACGACAACAAGAATTGTAGTGTGATCTAAATGAATGAATCGTTTCATTATTATCGATAAATTCATCAAGAATTTCTAAACTATTTATAAATGTTTCTACTGAGTAAATATTTTCTATAATTTTTGTATCCATAAGATATGAATATGATGAATCTATAATTTTATCTTTTGATAAAATTTCAATTATATTAGTAATTGTTGAATGTGATGTTAAATGATTTCTCAAATTATTGATCAAGTCATTCATATTTGAATTAAATTTAAAATTAAATCTACAATAAACAAGTGAAAACCATTTTTTATAAATAAATTCATATATTGGACTTTTAATATCATAAGCTAAATAATCATCTGGAGCATCTAGTAAAGTATCATTCAATATGATTTCATTAATAAGTTCTGAAAATATTAAAGAAATACATTGAATAATTAATTCTAAATCTGAAAAGTAAGATATGTAACATTTTAGAATATTCTCTTTTGATGATATTGTATCTGAGATATTTGAAATAAAGGTCTGTATTTCATTTTTAAGTATAACGTAATGTTCATTGACAAAATCATAATATTCTGATATATCTGATAAATGTTTTATCTTTTGTTTACGTAAAAATATAGATATATCTTTATTATAAATTAGACATTTATTTAGGTGATGTCTTTTATCTTCATTCGGTAAATCAATCACATGATTTATATTTTCAAAAATTTTTTTGATAAATTCTTGTAGTGAATCGTATGTTTCCATAATGATAACTAATAAATATTAGTTATGTTATTACTAAATCAATTTTAAAAAAATAATTTAAACTTTAGTCACCTTGATATTAAATAAAA
>Ga0209634_1003818_pt1 | contig 10063 bp, 6 predicted proteins | sample LinPmetageLP40_FD_184043 | JGI IMG/M metagenome (GOLD analysis project Ga0209634, IMG submission 184043) | Marine viral communities from the Pacific Ocean - LP-40 (SPAdes) (version 2) | ecosystem: Environmental > Aquatic > Marine > Oceanic | place: Pacific Ocean | collected 2010-08-26 | reverse complement strand
AGAGGCGTAGCCTCGACCAATATTGAAACAACGGACTTCAGTCCGTTGAAAGAACAAAAAATAAGATTAAGAGCCGTAGGCTCGGTACATATAAAGAACAAACGAAATGGCAAACACCTATCATCAAATTTATATCCAAACAGTTTTTGCAGTGAAGTACCGGAATTCAGTACTTGATCCCTCTTGGAGACCCCAACTTTTTGGAGTCATTGGAAATTTAATCAATGAGAACAATTGCAAAACCATTATTGTAAATGGCGTGGAAGACCATGTGCATTGCTTCCTGGGTTTGAAACCGGTAGTATCCGTATCGGAGTTGATGAAAGCAGTAAAAGCCAAGTCCTCAAAATATATCAATGACCATAACTTAACCAAGGAGCGATTTGAGTGGCAAGTAGGATATGGCGCATTTTCCTATAGTCAATCCCAGATAGATAATGTTTATAAGTATATTCAAAATCAAGAAGAGCATCATCGCAAACGGACGTTCAGGGAGGAGTATTTGGATTTATTAAAAGAATTTAAAGTAGCGTATGACGAGCAATATATTTTTAAAGAGCTGGTATAAATATTTTCCCAGCCTACAGCTTTCAGTCTCTATTATAGGTATTATCTTACCATTAAATATACCCAAGAAATGAAACGCATTTTCTACCTTATAATCTTCTCATTACCACTCACCCTTTTGGGTCAATCAGAAAAAGTATTTGTTGTCACAGACAGTACATTTGCGGAGGGTCTATCGACATTGGCCAATGACTGGCATTATCAAAAAGGGGATGATCCAGCCTGGGCCAATGCAGATTTTGATGATTCTGCTTGGCCAGTGAAATCTTACTTTAACCTAAACATGCTAAATGAAAAGACGGCTATTGCAGAAAAGAACGAAATTGTGTGGTTTCGTAAACGCATAAAAGCAGACAGTTCATTAAAGGAGGAATTAGTAATTCAAGTTATTCAACAAGGTGCTTCAGAGATCTATTTAGACGGTCAACTCATTCATAAATTCGGTACGGTAAGTAGTAATCCTGATGAAATTAAAAATGTTGATCCCAGAGGAAATTTCCTTTCATTCCCATCATTAAATGGCGAGGAGCAAGTTTTAGCCGTGCGCTATGTTAACAGTCAATATAAGTATGCACGTAATCAACGATACAGTAATAGTAACGGATTTGTTCAAATTTCGATGACTACGAAACGTTTTGCTAAACTATGGCAGATTACTACCATCACAGATTCTACTGTAGTAGATAAATGGTCTGGTCTATATCATTATTGGCGATATCAGAAAGGAGATAATACCGCTTGGGCCAATCCAGAGTTTGACGATTCCTCTTGGTCACAATTTAGTCGGGCCAACCTAAATATGCCTGATGGTGACCAAGCAATTGCTAACCGTGGTGATATAGTCTGGTTTAGAAAGCGGATAAAAGCAGATAGCAGTTTAAGTAAGACTATCGTTTTAAATATTTTTCAATATGGAGCCTCAGAGATTTATTTGGATGGAAAATTGATACATCAACTAGGTAAAGTCAGTTCAGATTTGGATGAGGTCATTTACCATAATCCTTCTCGACAAGTATTACAACTGCCATTAATAAAAGGGAAAGCGCAGGTTTTAGCGGTGCGCTATATCAACGCCCAACACCAATTTCCATTATTTGCAGATACCAATGGGTATATCAGAATAACAGTTTCATCACTCAGCAACGCTAATTCTAGAGATGTTGAAAAAAACTACCGTATTGCTGCTAATATTCAGCAGGAAAATAATTTTTACATCACGTTAGGAATAGCTATTTTGATGTTTATCATTTTTACTTCTTTTTACCTCTTTTTTCCCAAGGAGAAGATCAATGGATATTTTGCCCTATCTATCCTATTTTTAATTTTTTTTATAATTGGTGTAATCTGGGAATTGGATAATACTGGTGCGGATTTTTGGATTTCTTTCAGCTATGATGCCAATATTTTAATTTCTTCCATCGTCTTATTGTATTGTTCATATCGCATTATGCCGCAACCTATAGATAGCGTCTACAAAACAGTAAGTTTTTTAGGACTGATAGCTATAGGTTGCTTGTTCTTGGACAAAAATGCAGCAATCACTTGGGCACTTCTGCTGTATGTTGCCATAATAAGACTCACTGTAAAATCCTGGAACAATAATAGAGCGGCAAGCATCTTATTTATGAGTTCTAGTTTTATTGGTCTGTTGTATTGGGCAATAATATTATTAAGAAGGATTGGTTTATCACAGTTGTATCTAGAAGAATATATGCCCTTTACATTTATGATTATACCATTAACTCTGGCTATCTATTTAGGTTACGCCTTTGGTAGACGAAGTCAAGAGCTAAGATTAAATCTAGAGCGAGTACAGAAACTTTCCCTTGAAAAGGAGTCCATTTTGTCCTCACAAAATGAAACCCTAGAAAAGCAGGTAAATGAACGTACCTCTGAACTAAATCAGTCCTTAGAAAATCTCAAATCCACCCAATCCCAGCTCATCCAGTCAGAAAAAATGGCTTCGCTAGGAGAGCTCACCGCAGGCATTGCCCATGAAATTCAGAATCCGCTAAACTTCGTGAACAACTTTAGCGAAGTGAGTGCCGAACTGGTCGAAGAAATGAATGAGGAACTTGAAGAGGGGAATCTGGAAGATGTAAAAGAGATTTCTGCTGACTTAAAACAGAATCTTGAAAAAATCAACCACCACGGCAATCGTGCTGGCGACATAGTAAAAGGCATGTTGCAACATAGCCGCAGTAGTAGCGGTGCCAAAGAACCCACGGATATCAATGCCTTGGCAGATGAATACTTACGCCTAGCTTATCATGGTCTACGAGCCAAAGACAAATCGTTTAATGCCACGATGCTGACAGAGTTTGACGAATCCATAGAAAAAGTAAACATAATACCTCAAGACATTGGAAGGGTAATATTGAATTTAATCACCAATGCTTTTTATACCGTGTCCTCCGCAGCTTCAGCGAAGGTGGGCAGTGATTACACCCCAACCGTCTCAGTGAGTACTAAGAAAGAAGATGACAAAATTCTACTTTCTGTAAAAGACAATGGCAACGGGATTCCTGAAAAAGTATTGGACAAGATTTTCCAACCATTTTTTACCACTAAGCCAACAGGTCAAGGAACGGGCTTGGGGTTGAGTTTAAGTTACGATATTGTGAAAGCGCATGGTGGAGATATCAAAATAGAAACAGTAAATAACGAAGGTCTAGACTCAGCAGAGGCTGGGAGTGAATTTATTATTTCATTGCCCTATAAGTAATAATAGTTTATGGATGAGTTAAAAGAAAGACTACTTACGCAAACGTATCAAAAATTTATGGATGTAGGATTGAATTCTACTGAGTCCTTAGACATTTTGGATGAGTTAGTTTCTCCTGAAGTTATGGGCTTTGGCACAACAATAGACGAAAGGATATTTTCGATAGCCGAACTTAAAAAACTTCTTACCAGACAAAGGGAACAAAGTCAAGGTATTCAGTTAAAATGTGTTATTAATCCTGTATTTCGAAAAGTATTAAGAGATGAAAATTCCGCTGTATTTACTGATGACATTACATTTGAGATAACAGTAAATGAGGAGACAATTAAAATGTTTCTTCGGTTTTCTATCATCCTAGATTACTTTAATGATAAATGGACGGTGGTACATTTTCATGGTTCCAAACCAGAAAATGTATCAACTGAGGATGATACTTGGGGTATAGAGGACTGGAAAAAGAAAAATGCTGAACTGGAAAAACTAGTAAAAGAAAGAACAGCAGAATTGGAAAAATCACTGACCGATCTTAAATCCACCCAATCCCAGCTCATCCAGTCCGAAAAAATGGCTTCACTCGGAGAGCTCACAGCAGGCATTGCTCATGAGATACAGAACCCGCTAAACTTCGTGAATAACTTTAGTGAAGTGAGTACCGAACTGGTCGATGAAATGAATGAAGAACTTGAACAGGGGAATCTGGAAGATGTAAAAGAAATTTCTGCTGACTTAAAACAAAACCTTGAAAAAATCAATCACCACGGCAATCGTGCTGGCGACATCGTAAAAGGCATGTTGCAACATAGCCGCAGTAGTAGCGGTGCCAAAGAACCCGCGGATATCAATGCCTTGGCAGATGAATATTTGCGATTGGCGTACCATGGCTTACGCGCAAAAGACAAATCGTTTAATGCCACGATGCTGACAGAGTTTGACGAATCTATAGAAAAAGTAAATATCATACCTCAAGATATTGGAAGGGTAATATTGAATTTAATCACCAATGCTTTTTATATTGTAAATGAGAAGAGCAAGGAGCAAGCGGGTGATTACACCCCAACTGTTTCTGTAGGAACAAAAAAAGAAGGAAATACAGTTATGATCTCAGTGAAAGACAATGGCAATGGCATTCCCAAAAAAGTGTTGGACAAGATCTTCCAACCATTTTTCACCACCAAGCCTACGGGGCAAGGAACAGGCCTCGGCTTGTCTTTGAGCTATGATATTGTGAAGGCGCATGGAGGTGAGTTGAAGGTGGAGACTATAGTTGACAAAGGCCTGCCGGCAGAGGTAGGAACTGAGTTTATTATTCAACTGCCAATTGTCTGAGTCATGGTGATTTTATGGCATAGCAAAAAAAGTTAAATCCCCTGCTATTTGGGACAGAGTAGAGAATTTGTAATTCTAAGTAAAAGAATAAAGGTGCTTACACAAGTTGTAGCGATTGAATTTGATAGTATAATACTCATTTTAATTAAAATAGTTTAAATTGTTTACGCTAACGCAAAAAGGATGAAAGCTAAGTCTCCCCAAAATTTGAAAACTAACCTGAAAACAAGTGAAGAAAACAACGGTCTGTCGGGTAGTGCGGTAACCCCACAATCACTGGAAGATGCGCTCCACCTATTAGAACAGCGCAATGCTGAACTGGCAGTAATAAACAGTGTGCAGCAAGGCCTAGCAGCTGAGGTAGACATGCAGGGGATTTATGATCTGGTGGGTGATAAAATAAGAGACCTTTTTGATTCGCAGGTGACTATTATTTCTACTTTCGATCACGAAAAAAAGATTGAGACCTTTCAATATGTTTTTGAAGAAGGGGCGAGATTTTACCCTAAGTCAAGAGCCTATGACAAGATTCGTCAGCGCCTTATTACCAGCAAAAAACTGATTAACATCAATGAAAATGTGGCTGAAGCTGTAACAACCATAACAGGGGAAGTCCCTAAAGTGGTTCCCGGAACCGGTTTCCCAAAGTCAATGTTGTTCGTTCCTCTCTCCACCGGAACTGCTGTTCGAGGATATGTCAGTCTGCAAAACTTAGATCGAGAAAATGCTTTTAGCGATTCGGGTGTGCGTCTGCTAAGCACCCTGGCGAACAGTCTCAGTGTAGCCCTTGAAAATGCCCGCCTATTTAATGAAACCGAACAACGCAATGCCGAGCTCGCAGTCATCAACAGTGTGCAGCAAGGTCTGGTGGCTGAGATGGACATGCAAGGCATCTATGACCTAGTCGGTGATCGTCTCCGTGACTTATTCAGTGCGCAGGTAACAGCTATTGTTACCGTTATCATTGAAAATGGCACCGAGCATTTTCAATATGCCTATGAAGATGGCGAACGCATTTTTCCTTCCAGTAGAAAATATGACAAAATCAGGGAGAAGGTTATTGATGACCGAGCTCCGTTATTGATCAGTGAAAATGCTGCTCAAATAATGTCCGAAATAAATGGTAAGCCATTTAAGCCAGTTCCCGGCACTCGTTTGGCACAGACAGCATTATATGTGCCAATGATAGTTGGAGACACCGTGAAGGGCTACGTGACGCTTCAAAACCTGGATCGGGAACATGCCTTTGATGATTCAGACGTAAGCCTTCTTGGCACCCTTGCCAATAGCATGAGTGTGGCACTGGAAAATGCCAGACTTTTTAATGAAACTGAGCAACGCAATGCCGAACTCGCAGTAATCAATAGTGTGCAGCAAGGCCTTGTTGCTGAAATGGACATGCAGGGGATTTATGATTTGGTAGGCAATAAAACAAAGGAACTCTTTGATTCACAGGTGACAATAATTGCAACTTTCAATTATGAAAACAAAAGTGAACTTTTCAATTATGTTTTTGAAGATGGCAAGCGATTTTACCCCGAACCTCGTAAATATGACAATATCAGGAAACGCTTAATTGAAAGTCAAAAACTAATTCATATTCGTGAGAATGCTGTCGAAACTTTCGAAAAGCTTGGTGTCAATTATCAACCTGCCCCTGGTACAAAATCTGCAAAATCCCACTTATTCGTTCCTCTTATAATAGGTGATTCGGTTCGTGGTTATGTAAGTCTTCAAAATTTGGACAGAGAACATGCCTTTAGCGACTCGAATGTACGTTTGCTAAATACTCTTGCTAACAGCATGAGCGTAGCCCTTGAGAATGCCCGTCTTTTTAATGAAACAGAGCAACGAAATGCAGAACTGGCTGTAATCAACAGTGTACAAGAAGGATTAGTAGCCGAAATGGACATGGGTGCGATTTATAGTTTGGTAGGGAGTAAGATTTGTGATGTGTTACACACCCAAACCCTGTTAATCCGAACCTTCAATAATGAAAATAAAATGGAGATATGGGAGTATGCGATCGAAAATGGAGAACGACTATACCTTGAGCCAAGACCTTTTATTTGGGCCAATAAGCACTTGATTAAAACCAAAGAAGCACTGCTGATTAACGAAGATTATATAACTACGGCCAAAAAATATGGAGATAAAGAAAAGGGCGTGAGCAAAGGACTTCCTCCCAAATCTGCGGTTTTTGTGCCCATGATGGTTGGCGGTACCGTAATGGGGTCTGTCAGTTTACAGAATGTAGAAAAAGAAAACGTGTTTAGTGAATCGGATGTACGCTTGCTTACCACACTCACCAATAGTATGAGCGTAGCGCTGGAAAATGCACGCCTCTTCAACGAAACTACCCGCCTACTGGCTGAAACCGAGCAGCGTGCTACAGAGTTACAAACGGTGAATAATATTAGCCGTGCTATGGTATCCAAACTCGATTTTGACGCACTCATTGAATTGGTAGGTGAACAAATGCGAGACACCTTCAAGGCTGATATTGTATATCTGGCGCTTCACGACCGGAAGACCAACATGCTTCACTTCCCATATATCTCTGGTGAAACTGCCGAATCCAGACCTTTTGCCAATGGGGTTACTGAAAAGATTATCTTGAAGCAAGAGCCACTGCTCATCAACCAAAAAATGGACGAAGCTGTTAGTAAAATAAAAGCGGAATCCAAGGGTACTAAAGTTCAATCTTACTTGGGTGTGCCCATTGTCGTGGGTTCAAAGACCATCGGTGTAATAAGTATACAGAGTACCGAAGCAGAAAATAGATTTAATGAAAGTGATCAACGGTTACTGACTACTATTGCAGCTAATCTGGGAGTGGCCATGCAGAATGCCGAGGCGTATCAAATATTGCAAGCTGCACTTACCGATCTTAAGTCAGCTCAGCAACAGCTTATTCAGTCTGAAAAAATGGCATCCTTGGGAGAACTCACTGCTGGTATTGCGCATGAAATTCAGAATCCCTTAAATTTTGTTAACAACTTTAGTGAAGTCAATGCAGAGTTGATTGATGAACTGGAAGATGAATTGACCAAAGGAAATAACGAAGAAGTTAAATTACTTGCCAAGGATATAAGGGAAAATGAACAAAAAATAAACCACCATGGCAGACGGGCGGATGGCATAGTAAAAGGGATGCTTCAGCACAGCCGTACTAGTAGTGGAGTCAAAGAACCAACTGATATTAACGCGCTAGCAGATGAATATTTACGACTGGCATATCATGGCTTGCGGGCAAAAGACAAGTCCTTTAACTCAAAGTTCGAAACCAATTTTGATACTGCCCTTGGTAAAGTCAGTGTGGTTCCTCAGGATATGGGGCGTGTAATTTTGAACTTAATTACCAATGCTTTTTACGCTGTGGCAGAAAAGCAAAATTCCGAGGCACACGAGGCTAATGGTTATGAACCAACCGTAACAGTGACGACCAAAAAAGTGGAGAATAAGATAGAAATAAGTGTAAAAGACAATGGCAATGGGATTCCGCAAAGTGCATTGGATAAAATCTTCCAACCCTTCTTCACGACCAAACCGACCGGGCAAGGAACGGGCTTGGGCTTGAGTATGAGTTACGATATAGTGACCAAATCACACGATGGTGAACTAACTGTGGAAACAAAAGAAGATGAAGGCACCGAATTTATTATTATCTTATCAAAATAAATGAATTTATGAAAATTTTAGTAGTCGATGATGAAAGGGATATTCAAACATTGTTTGAACAGCGATTTAGGAAGGAGATCAAGGCAAATCAAGTAGAATTCGTTTTTGCTTTTTCGGGTGAGGAAGCCCTTCAATGTCTAGATAAATTGCAGCAAGAGGCCGTTTTGATTTTGTCGGATATCAATATGCCGGGGATGAGCGGCTTGGATTTATTGGAAAGAATAAAGACAAAGTACCTGAAACCACCGCCAGTGGTGATGATGATTACCGCCTATGGCGATGAAGAAAATCATAAAACAGCGATGGACTTAGGGGCGGATGACTTTCTGACCAAACCCGTTGATTTTAAGATGTTAAAAGAAAAATTAAACCTCAACAATTAAGATGGCAAAAATATTGGTGGCCGATGATGAGGCCGATTTAGAAACGCTCATCAAGCAAAAGTTTAGGCGAAAAATCCGTGAGCAGGAGTACGAGTTTGTTTTTGCGATCAACGGAAAAGATGCACTCAGTAAATTAGAAGAACATCCGGATGTGGATATCGTTCTGAGCGATATCAACATGCCCGAGATGGATGGCTTGACCCTACTCACCAAATTAGGCGAATCCAGTCCGTTGATAAAATCTGTAATTGTTTCTGCTTATGGTGATATGGACAATATCCGCACCGCCATGAACAAAGGGGCTTTCGATTTTATCACCAAGCCTATCAATTTTGATGATTTGGCCATCACCATGGATAAAACACTCACCCACGTTGCACAAACAAAGGAGACACTAAAAGCCGTAAAAGAGAATAATATCCTTAAAATGTATGTGGATGAAACGGTGCTCAACTTTATGGGAAGCCGTGAATTTGAATCATCACTCATGGCCAATGAAACCGTGGAAGCTTCTGTGGTTTTTATTGATATCTGTAGTTTCACCTCTATCAGTGAAAAAGAACAGCCAGATACAGTCGTCAGTATCCTAAACAATTATTTTGAAGTAATCGTCAAGGAGATTATTGATCAGGGTGGCTATATAGATAAGTTTATTGGGGATGCGATCATGGCCGTATTTCGTGGTGATTACCATTTGGATCGATCGATTGATGCATGCCTTGCCGTACGAAAAAAAATCAGTGAGCTACCTAAGCTCAAGGAAAATGGAGGTTATACCCCCGAGGTAGCCATGGGCATCAATAGTGGGGAGATGGTTTCGGGAAATATTGGCTCTGCTACGCTTCGTAGATTGGATTATACTGTCATCGGAGACGTAGTAAATACTGCCCAGCGTCTGCAATCTGCAGCTGCACCCGGCCAAATTATCATCAATGATGCATCTTACACGAAAATCAAAGAGTCGTTTAATTGTGACCAAGTAGGTAAGGTGACTCTTAAAAATAAAGAAGAGCCAATGATGATTTACGATGTGCTGGATTGATCTAGCCCTTCCATCTGAAGCGATTTATTCCCGAAATATCAATAGAGGTCAACTCCCTCCTCTTTTAGCAGTAGAAAAAAGTATTAAACTATAAGAATGACGACCGAAATAGCCCATATAGAACAATTGATGGCTGATAGCCGATATTTCGAAGCACACCATATGATAGAAAGCTCCTTAGAGGCCACTCCTCGTCAGGAAAGATTGGAACAGCTCAAGGCACTGGTATTGTCCAAGTTGGGGTCTCACATAGATGCCATGGAATACTTCGAGCCACTATGGAGAAGCCATGCCGATGCCGCAGAAAGCTCGGGCATCATGGGAGGAATTTACAAGTCC
>Ga0209634_1003816_pt1 | contig 10064 bp, 11 predicted proteins | sample LinPmetageLP40_FD_184043 | JGI IMG/M metagenome (GOLD analysis project Ga0209634, IMG submission 184043) | Marine viral communities from the Pacific Ocean - LP-40 (SPAdes) (version 2) | ecosystem: Environmental > Aquatic > Marine > Oceanic | place: Pacific Ocean | collected 2010-08-26 | reverse complement strand
CTTCTATAGAAGTATAGTTGTTTCCACCTGGCTGTCGATTTGAGGCACCTCTGGGTTGCATTTGACCATAAAAAGGTATTTGAATACTGCCAACACCACCATCTTTGTATCCTTTAGCTGCATTCATCAACTCTGAAGATGATGCAAGAATACCCATAGGTTGTTTAGACATACCCGCTTCACGAAACATTTTTCTTTTTAATGGATCATTCATTATGTTGCTCTCTGCCCACCGAATAAATTACCAAGACTGCCCGCTGATCCTGCGGCACCAAGACCTGCAATACCTAAACCTAATAGTTGAGAAGAGGTGCTTGGACCAGGAGTCGTGGATGTTGAATAAGTTTGTTGTAGAGACGGAACACCTCTAAATATATCAGACATAAAACCAACTTGTTGATATGGAAGAGCTTGTCTGGCAAGATCATTAGCTCTTGTAATATCAAGTTCTTTTTGAGATTGACCTTGTTGTAGACCACCAATGCCTAACAATGAGTTTATATCTTGTACACCCATCTGTTGTCCTAATTGTCCTAAACCTGCGGTGGCTGTTCCTAATTGTCCCACAGTCTGACCTAGAGCTCCCGTTGTTTGACCCAGTTGACCAGTTAATTGAGCTTGTTTTAATTGTTGTGCTGCTTGTTGTTGTGCTGCCTGCATTGCAGTGTTTTGTGCTTGTTGAAAACCTTGAGATCTTAACTGAGAGCCCGTTCTGGCTTGTTGATCCATAACATTTCTATTAAGTTCTTGTTCTGCAACTGCTTGTCTTGAACCACCAAACGCCCCTGAAGCCACGGCATTTGCACCAAGCTGACCTCTTTGCATGTCACCTTGTCGTTGTATATCTTGATATTGCTGTTGGATCACATCATCCATATATGGATTCATGTATGATTGATATGATGTAGGATCAAAATTAAAATCGGCACCTGCTGTCTGACCTATAGCAGAACCTATTGTTCCAAGACCAGCTCCAACAGCACCTATGCCTTGCCCTATTGCATCAGTACCTGCTTGAAGAAAAGGCTGATAGCTTCCAACACCTTGATTAGCTTGAGCTATTGCGTCTTTTTGACCTTGAGATAAGGCGGCTAGTTGTTGAGTCGAATAAGGCATTTGTGTGCCTTCACCTGTCAGACCTTCAGCTGTTTTAAAGATATCCGTTAAGAATTCTTCTTGAAAAGGAGCTAACCTTACAATTTGCTCTTGTTTGACTTCTTGTGGATCTGCCATTATGCTACTCTTTCTAATTGCGACATCATGTCGTACATTCTTGCTGCACCAACATTTCTGTCTCCGCCACCCGCACCACGGACAGCTTTTGCGGTAACTACAAACTCTCCGTCTGATAATCTTGCAGGAACTGAATCACTGGTTCCCGTTCCTGGACCTTCTACCTCGCCACCTACCATAAAATTTCTCATCAACTGACTTGGATCTCCCATATATGGAGCTATCATACTAGTTTTCGGTGCTCGTCTCTTAGCTAACTCAGCTTGAATCGTTCTTAAATCCAGTTCGTTATAACCTTCTTTTCCTGCTTTTGTATTAAATTTTAATTTTCCAGTAGTCATTTTTTCAGCAAAGTTTCGGGTATCATTTGGGTCTTGTACTATACGATTCATTTCTGCGACACCTCCCTCGGATGCTGTAAACATACCATATTCGTCATCATCCGTAACTACCTCTTTTTTCCTGCTTTGATTTCTACGTAACTGATCATAATAAGCTTTTCTTTGCTCTGGATCACCTCCATCAAAGTGAACTAAATTGCCATCATCATCTAAAGTAGTTAGTTTACCACCTCTGTATTCACCCTCTGGGTAATCACGCATTTTCTTTCCAATTGGTTCTGGTTCTTCATAACTACCTAACAAACCTAGAGAACCGACACCCGTTGCTGTTAAGTATGGATTTTCTTTAGCGAAGCCAAGTGCTTTATCAAAGATTGATGGTTCTGCTGTTTGTTTAAAAGCTGTAATACTAGGATCAATTGCAAAATCAGAAACACCCGTATTCGCACTAACCGATTCAATTCCAGTTACTGATGGTGCACTTGCTACGTTGCTTGCATTAGATGCTGCTTGCCCAGCCGTTGTAAAGTTTCCTCCAGCGGAAGCATAACCACCAATTCCACCAAGAAGTGCCGCTTTCAAAGCATCATCCGCATCTCCTCCACCAACCAATGATCCAATTCCACCTCCAAGGGCACCTCCAAGTGCCGCTGAACCCATCGGGCCACCAAAATACATACCGATACCAGCACCAATTACTGGTGCTGCTTTCTTCAGTGCTTTAGTAATACTTTTAAAAATACCCATAATTTATAATACCAATACTTTGTTAATTTTTCAATACTATATCTGCGATAACGTACTGGAAGTACTTCTGTTTTGTGCATATTCTTGTATGCTTGCTACAACATGTAACCTATTAGCTGTTGCTGCTTGAACTTTTAATATTTCTCCACCTTGTAAAACAAGACTATGTGTTAATAATTCGACTGTAGCATTAGCACCCACTGCTGCAACTTTAAATAAGCTGAAAACAGTGCTACCATTTGTAAGTGTTACTGTAAGTGTGTCTGCATTACCAGAATCTTCTGATACTAAAATAGAATTAATAACAGAAGCATTAAACTCAGCTCCACTAGGAGCTGTATATAATGTAACTACGCCAGTTCCTGTTAAATCTGCTTTTGCATTTGTTATATTTTGTATATACTGAGGTATTGCATTAATTAACATTATCGTCTTCCATCTGGTTTCATGTCAACACGAGGAGTGCCAAGTTTCCAAGCTACTCCTTGAGCAGTAGATTCTAATTTTAAACTAAATGATCTTCCTCTAAGTCTAACATCGACAATATCTGTAAATTGTTCTACAGGAGTTATAGATGTTCTAGTTGTTTGCCCAGAAGAATTTGTGTCATATGTACTTCCAGGTCCATTTCTTGCTTGCAATGTAAATGTAGCATTTGGGTTTCCAGTGCTTGATGTAGATCCTTCAAAAGTTATATCGGGTATTAATTGTCTAATAAAGCTAAATTGATAACCATCACCTATATCTAATTGACTTGACTCAACTGATGCAGTCATAGGAGAACCATCATCATCGTTACCGTTTTCATGTTCGTATAAATATTGAGAACCTGCTGCGAGAGGAAACTGTCTAACTCCTCTATCATGCCAAGCTGTTCTTGATAATGTTCCATAGTACCATGTTTTATTAGCATAATTAAAAATAACATATTTGTTATTTTCTTCACTATCAGCGGATGGATAAAACCACCAGACCTCACTCCATTGAGAATTTACACCAGAAATAACTTTATCTTTTTGAGTTTCGTTAAAGTCTAAAAACACTTTATCACGAACAGTGCATGGTATTTGTTGAGCCACACCACCTGTATAAGCATAAAAACTATTTTGACCCATCCATAAAACACTTTCGTCAACAGCAACTGCCGCTTTTGAACTAATTATAGTAATATTTTTTGAAAGCTCTTGCAGACCAAATGTAAAAGGAGGTCCTATAAATCTCATAGAAAACAAACTTCTGTCTGTAAATATAAGTATTTGTTGTTTAGTTTCTATTGCTTGTACAAAACTAGAACCACTACTTAATCTTAAATCTCCAGCAGTATTTGTCGCTGTAGGTGTAAAATCAGTTAAAGATTCTTGAGAGCCAAAACGTATTAACAATGGATCTTGGACCGTGGTTCCCAGAGTATTAGCACCAAATGCAATAAAATGCCTGTCAATGTCAGACACCATTACTTGTTTAGCAACCGTTGGAGTATTAGAAGCCCCTGCTAAAGAAGAGAGAGCCACGGCTCTTGCACCAATACCATTTGATTCATCCCAATAAAAAATACCGCCATCTCTTGGATTAATAAGTAAATCTTCCCCAAAATTATCATGCGACCATAATCTTATTTGAGCAGTTGTCCCAATTGAAGCTGATTGACCCCATCCAACATAGTCTGCACTAGAATTCGAATTACCTGAGATTAAAAACACTGGAGTGCCATCGGCATGTGCTGCTGCTTCTGTACCTAACTGTGCTCTAGTGACAGTCAAATCATTTGATGATACGTTAGTCACTTTTAATATTTCATTTTCTATTAATATAAAGTCATCGGTAGCAATACCCGTTCCACTAGTCACAGTGAGTGTCGTGTCTGAGTCAGAATATGTTCCACCTTCGTTTATAGTTGTCTGTAATGCACTGGTCGTTTCACCACCAAAAGCACCCGCTCCCCAACCATTTCCACCTACTCCTGTATCTAAGCCAACATTAACTTGATAAGAAGCATCTCCACCAGACCCACCATTTCCAGTATCAGAACCATTAGCTGTTATAGTGTTACCACTAGTGTCTTTGGCTACTATAACAAAACTATTAGCATTGGTTATTGATGCTATTTGATACTCTTGATTTAAGACTGCTGCTGTTATTACACCACCTAGACTTACGGCCCCTGCAAGAGTAACAAAATCATTTACCACTGCACCATGAGAACTATCAGTTACGGTCACATTAGAGGAGCCATTTGTACCAGAGAAAGTAACAGAGTTTGTAGATGTTTTACGAATTGGTGTTATGTCTGAAAAAGATCCACCTTCTTCTATGTAGTATTTTAACTGTGTTCCAACGCCCATATAATTGGAGCCATCTATTGCGATCCAATTATGTAAGGCTCTTGCTGTTCCCAGATAAGTATTGATAGATTGTTTTACCCATCCACCTATTTTTTCTGGAAAGGAACTATAAAATCTTACTTTTTCACAGTCAAAAAAACCACCCTCGTTAGAGTACGAAGTTATTTCTCTGTTTATTCCTGGTCTGAATTTTAAAGAAGTAATTGGCATACAACGATTTTACCTCAAACAGTAATTAATTACAATACTATCTATGAAAGACGTAGTACCAACCAGTGGCAATATATTTATTATTTGATATTGGAGGATTTCCTCTATGTAAATGTGTAAAATATGGAGGAAACAAAACCATACTTCCCTTTTTAGGTTTAACTCTAACTGGATAATTTAAGAACTCCAGCTCTCCACCTTCTTCTACGTCATTTAAAAATATACTCCAAGCTAAAAATCTACGATTTGTTAGCATATCATGTGTGTTTTCAAAATGCCAATCGTGAAAGCCACCTCCTATAGGTGTTTCTTGAAATTTAAATTCAGCAAATTCAATAATACTAGATTTTGTATATCGACCTAAAGAGGTTACAAATGCTTCCGAGTATAAATCACAACCTTCTTGTAAACAGTTGGAAATTATATCATCTACTGGTTGTCCACCAACTCCATTTTCCTGCACTCTTGATAGATGTTGCAAAAACATATCACCATCAAATTGTGTGTCTTTTCTTCCCTCTCTGTTATCAACAATAGTGTTCTTTTTAAAAGTGCTTTCTTCTGTCATAGCATTAACAATAATATCGCATGTTTCTGAACTAATCATATTATCTATATTCATAATGAAATTTTTTACATTTACTGTTTTCATTATTCAACTTCTATTTTAAAATTACCAGAACAACATATACTTTCTTCTCCTGATGCTCTGTGTGGTAGCCAACTTGGAAATAATAATATATCTCCTTCAGATACATATATATTATGTTCTTTATTATCAGATACAAATGTAACTCTTCTTTCTTCTTTGCATTTTAAGTACCAAGAAAAACTTAAATAGTTAGGAGCAGATACATGACTGTGCAAATTAAAGTATGTATCTTTGTTATATTCAACTACCCACAATCCACAAACATCAATATTTTTTTTCTTACTCTCTATTATATTACGTCTTGAGGGTGAGTACATAGTAGAATCCATGTATAAATCAATTAACTTCGGTAACAAATAAGGTTTTAAATATTTTTCTCTTATACTATCAACCATATGCAATTCTGTAGTAGAAATAAACTTAGGTTTAACACATGCTTGAACAAATCCATTATTAAAGTTTACATCTTGTGTTAAATATTTCTTGGCATCTTCTATAAAAGAACTATTAATACTAGTTGTTATTTTACCCAATGGTATTTTTAAGGGGTACATTATTGTATAACAAGGGTTCATAAAGGATTACCACTTTCGTCTCTTAATTTGTAATTCAATGATGTCCAGCACTTAGAACATTTTCCACAAAAAAATTTATCGGAAGTACAGCTTCTAACCATATCTTTTAATTCTATTTCTAATGAATCCCAAGCCTCTTTTTTTGTTTTAAATCTGTCTATATCCGTTCCATTGTATACAGACTTTGGAGTGCAGTATTCATAAGATTTTGAAAACATTGCTCCTGCATCTAAATATGGTTGCATACTCCCGTTATATAACCACTCTTGCGTTTTATTGTCTCTTTCTTTAACTACTTGTTCTGTGCAAGTAAAGTTACCTGTCCACATTTTTTTAATATTATATGTTTTACAGAACATTGCTCCAAAAAAAGCACACCATTGATCGTCCATTCCAAAATAGTTTTCTTCATTTCCATTTGCCATTGACGTATATATACCTGCTCTTGAAAACTCAAATGATCCATATTTATTTTTTATATAATGTAAAACATCTTCTACAACTTTATCTTGTAGTTTTATTCTTAATTGAGTCCTTAATGCCCAACCCATTTCAATGTATAATACTCTTATCTTTTTACCTTTTTGTAAAAAATCTTTAAGTAATATGGTGCTATCTGGCCCTCCAGAGAACAATAACAACTCTGTGTCATCATCCATTTTTTAACCTAAACGGATAATTGTCACTTATAATTGTAGGAATAGCATTATTATGATTCATAATATACTCTGGTATAGCACCTCTCCCAAAGTAATTTATGTTTATTGTTATCCTATATGGAACATTTGTTGGAGCAGAACTAGAATGTGGAGCAGCAGAATTAAATATTAAAAGTCTGTTTTCTTTAGATTCTATCTCCATTCCATCTGCCATATATGTAGGTGCATCACAATCTGTTACATAAAATAAAGCACCTACATGAAAAACAGGATAATCTACATGAGGGGCATGTATTTTTGGTTTAGAAGAACCAGCATATAAATTAGCTTTTATTCGCATTAAAGCATCTACATGAAGTTTAGATGTTATATTTATAAAAGGGTCTATGTTAACATTTGTTGCCCACTGTTGTCTTGCTGGTTCTTGATTAGAGTAGATAAGTGTGGCTAAGTAAAAATCATTATTGGAAATGTCATTATAATTTATTTTAGAACTAAGATTCCACCCAAAAGAACTATTGAGATAATCTTTTAAATAACCATATTCTTGATATGGTAAAAAACTATCGTAAACAGCATAAAAACAATCACCATACGATTGTTCCTTTTTGCACTTTTCTAAAAACTGTTCTTTATTCATGTTTCTCTACCTAAAGTTTGGACCTAAAACCCAACATACTAAACTATATCGTGTACCTTTTGTCACTGGAACTACGCCATGCTTCATGTAAGAAGGAAAAAAGATAGCTGTCCCTTGTGCGACAGAATCTTCTACAACAAACTTTTCTTTGTCATCTGGAAATTCAAAAGTACCTCCTTCGTAATACTCTGGAGAAGTTAATTGTATGGAAACAGATAACTTTCTTACATGTTGATTATGGGGCATATTCTCATACATACCATCTTCATGTGGCTTGTAAAAACCTTGATTTTTTTCATCATATTTGGTTATTTGAAAAGGCTCTGGATCAAGTAATTCAAAGTTATAAAATTGATTATTAACATTTGTTATTAATTCTAGGATTGGTTTAAATATATCTAAATGTTTAATAGAGCCAGTTAGCCAACTTGTTTCGCTTTTTCTTATATCAGGTTGATTACCCGATTCAGTTTTAGCTAATTGAAAGTCTCTTTTAGCTCTTTCAATAATTAAATTACACAAGTCAGAGTTAATTGCGTTTTTAGCTATAACTATATTTCTTTTCATTCAGACACCATTGTATTGCAATATAAATCTTCTCTTTCATCATATTGATGTTTTGGATAGTGCTTACCGTCTTTTTCTATATAGTGTAAAAAGACTTGTCTATGCCAATCGTAAGGTAATTCATGTCTCCAATGTTCTTGATCACATCCTTTATATATAACACCTTCACCTATGTCTAGTTTAAATATTTGATCTTCTACGTTTATACCCCACATATCACTCGTATCTGAAGCATCAATACAAAGAGTAACACTTACTTCACAAGAGGGTCTATCTGTGTGTGGAGGGCAATCTTGTTGTTTATAATAAGTTCGCCAAAAAGAATAAGTGGGAACTAAAAGTTGCCCATAAGATTCTTCTATCTTGGGTTTTAAAAAATTTAATAAGCTTTCAAAAACTGGATCACAGTAAACACTTTTAGTACCATTAAACATATCAGAAGTAGCCGAAGGAAGTTTAGCTTCTAAATGTTCCATGTGCATAGATAAACATTTAGAATGACTGTCATCCAAAAGTTTTAATTTTTTGTTAATCATCTTTTGCTACCTTATAGACGAATCTATAAGAAATAAAGACACAAGTCAAATATTAATCCCAAGGGAAAGAAGAAGTAAATACGTCATCTGAATCAGTTGTTCCTTTAGCTGTAGACCCATGTATTTTTTCTTGAAAGGAAATATCTGCCTCTATATCTGATTTTACCTTTGCTAAAGTATCTGAATGAATTCTACTTTCTATCCAAGTTATTACATTAGCTTTTGTGACACTATCATAAGCCGTAAAACTACTATCAATGCTATCAACATCCATATCTAAATCAAATGTACCTACAGCATCGATACTTCCTATTGTTTCACTTACTCCTTTTAATTCAGCCTCTACTCTTAATATAACATCTGAATAAGTAGTTCCACTTTTTGCTATATTTTTAGTATATAAAACTTTTATATCCCAATTATATGTTGCCATTATTCTGTACCTCCTGCGACTGTACCATTATTTGTAAAAGTTATATTGCTTGCTCCGTCAAGATAATTTCCTGCGGCTCCAACAGATCCTGCCGCTCCTCCAGCTTGACCATTTCCAGTTGAGTTTGCTCCTGCTTGACCTGCTTGAGCAGCACCACCAGCAGCTCCATAAGCACCACCAGCAGCTCCATTTCCACCGTTTCCACCGTTTCCAGCTTGTCCAGTTGTACCAGATCCACCACTTGCTCCAGCATCACCTCCTGGTTGGTTTTGAAAACCTCTGCCTAAACCTCCAGCTCCTCCAGCCGCTCCAGCATGACCTGCTACTTGAGTTTGTTGTGGAACTGATTGAGGAAAAGTTCTGTATATTTTATAAGAAATAAAATTCGCTGTAGGTTGAGTTGTACCTTCCATCGTAGCGATACCCAAAGTTCCAGAACCTACTTGAGCTCCTCTGGTATAGGTATAATTTCCTATAACTTTAGTTGTTGCATTATAAGGACTAGTGTATGTATTTGCAGTCGGAGCAGGACCATATTGTGCTCTACTAGTTGAAACTCCAGAAGGTATATTTGCTCCATTGGGTAGTGCATTTGGAGCTATATTCCCAAAAACTTGAATTCTGTTCCATCTATAATAATTATTTGCTGGACCACCATAACCAGGACTTTCTTGTCCAGTTGTTTGAGCTGTTCCTTGTTGTTGAAGTGCTCCTCCAGCTCCACCGCCACCGCCTCCAGCACCGCCACCGCCTCCAGCGAGCATACTTCCATTATTGACTAATGTTACTGCAACTGCCGCTTTAAAAACATCACCTCCAGCAGCACCATTTCCTCCTGCTGCCGCAGCACCTCCAGCACTACCTCCAGCACCTCCAGCACCTATAAGAGTTCCATTGTTTGTTATGGTTATAGTTCCATCACCACCACTATCCGCTTCTAAAGCAAATTCAGCAGTATTTGCTGAACCTAAAGTAATAGGAGAAGGTATTATCACCTTTTTAGGATAGTCTGCTTGATAGTCTGTAGGACCAAATAAACTTGATAAGTTTTGATCTGTAGCAGGACTAGAATAGGTAAAAGTAAAACCTTTACCTTGGTCGTAAAAATCACTTGCATCTAATGCACCAG
>Ga0209634_1003815_pt1 | contig 10065 bp, 15 predicted proteins | sample LinPmetageLP40_FD_184043 | JGI IMG/M metagenome (GOLD analysis project Ga0209634, IMG submission 184043) | Marine viral communities from the Pacific Ocean - LP-40 (SPAdes) (version 2) | ecosystem: Environmental > Aquatic > Marine > Oceanic | place: Pacific Ocean | collected 2010-08-26 | reverse complement strand
GCCCTAACCCTAAAAAGAAGTTCAGGGCTGTCTTAGAAGACGGCAGGACTGTTGACTTTGGTGCCAGTGGATATTCCGACTACACCAAACACAAGAATCCTTCACGTATGCGTTCCTATGTGTTGCGTCATGGGGGTCATGTACCCAGACAAACCATAGAAGAACGAGATCCCAAGAAGATCCAAACAAAAATGTTAAATGTCGATCGGAGCGACAAAGAGAATTGGAAGATGAGCGGTATCAGCGGGGCCGGTTTTTGGTCCCGTTGGTACCTCTGGAGTTTTCCTACGTTTCAGGGTGTTGAGAAGTTCATGAAGAAACGTTTTGGGATTAATTTTGTATGATTAATGTAATATGGCTGAGATAGCTCTCATGTTTTGTGCCATGTCATCCCTGAGTGCCTCAGTGGGTGGAGGATTTTACATGTTCAAAAAAGAACAGGAGAACGCAGCTAAGGAAGAATTGATAGCCGAGAGGAAGGTGTCACCTTTTGTCAGTGCCTTTATGGAATGTGATTATAAGGGGGATGGACATGTTTTTGGTGAAGAAGCTCAATTTGATGATGGAGAAATCACAGTATCAATGGGAACACCTTTTAAATCTCTCATCGTACCAGCAGGTTTCAGTGTCGATACGTACCCTAATGAAAACAAGGGTGGTACAAAAATAACCCTAGGTGGTCCATCAGACCAAAAGTGTACCAGCATCAAATCAATGGTTGTCACGAAAGTATAATTTAGGCCACCATTCCCTTCTTTTTGAGGACATTTTTCAGTTCAGCCATGAGTTTAGCGCGTCGAGCGTTTACGACTGGTCGCCGTTGGGGTGGAGGTGGAGGAGGTGGTGGTGGGGGAGGAATACCCGCACGAACCACAGTTGGAGCAACTATAGTTTGACACACTCTGATAACTCTCTGTGCATTTTTCACACTGTTATCAAAGTTCATCCTAATTTTGGTGCGAAGTTCCCTTGCTGTGAGCTTCACACGTTTACCCTTGACAGTTTTGGTGATCCGAAGACCTTGCTTCTTGGCCTTGTTTTTTAATTCAAGATACTGCATATACTCTTGGTTGATATTATAATATAAAGTTATCATTCTTAATTCTATTAATATGTTGGCTGTTGGTCAAACGCCAATTTGTTTTCATAACATTGGAAGACGGCGACGAACATATCGATCGCGAAAAAAACCATGTATGAAGAAGGTTGACAGGCTCGATTGTGCTATACGTCATAGAAGGTGTCCAGGTTGCCCATTCAATGACTTCTTCAAGCCCGTCACTTATGATGGTAGTATCAATATAAAATCAGATCAAGAAAAGTCTTCAGATCACCCGTCTCAATAAGTCTGGCGTATAACATACCTTCTTGACCGAAATAGAGTGGGTTTAGGTTCGCCCTATCAAATACATTTTTAAGTTTAATTTTTAGTTTGTCTAAATGCATCAATACTTTGGATAATATATCAAAATCTAGGACCTGGACACCCATACGGAATGCGACCTTGTTTACACTATATTCACCCGTATCAGTTTGAACAAGAAATTGTTTTTTTATAAATTCTTCTATTTCGTTTCTTGGGCTAATCCCAATTTGATTTGCAATTTGTGTAATTTCCATTAAATTATCTAAACCCGCTACTAACTTTCTTATAAATTCACGCTTACCTTGTGGGAGTGACATCTTATTGTGTATAAAGATAAAAAACGCACCTAGGGTAAGATGACTGATGTATTTGAATTAAAAATTATGATTAGCAAGGTACTTCTTCCAAGAATTAGAAAACTTGAAGAAGAACTTGCGTCATTACGAAAACATACGTGGCCGTATGTACAGGGAAAAAAAGAATCTCATCAACTTGACGATATCGAGGCGAAGGTGGATTTTCTTAAACATCTCGATGAGGACACAGTAGTTGAATTATTGAGGGCAAAGGTAAAACTTAGTAGAAATAGTGGATTTCTAACAAGAGAATATGATATGATTTCTAATTTACGAAATAATTTTTGTTGAGCTATAGTAAAGATGTTAGGAGACCTCTTCAAAACCTCGGGTGAACCCATGGGTAATAGCCAGTTAGGTTTCACAATTGCATGCTTGCTTTGTTCAGTGATGGGCCTTATGGGTATGATGAGAATTCCTATGAAAACACCACCTATATTAGCAGCTTGTGCTCTTTCAGCATGCTGTTCTTCCAGTCAAACAAGTTCACTTATAAATGACGTACAGAAACGTGTCAAAAAGAGTCAGGAGACTCCAGCTGAGCAATAAAAATCGTTATTTATAGTAGATGATATATTCAAGTGATGAACCTATGCATATTGGGGCTCTCATATGCCTAATCATATGTATATTTATTACAGGTAGTGGCACCACAACCATTTTACAGATGCCCCTAGTACCACAAACTGGGTTGATGGCAGCTTGTTGTTGTTTGTCTTGCATATCTTCAACAACTACTGTCGCAAAAGATATACAGAAACGTTAAATTAGAAAAAATCATCAGTCCTGTACATATTTACAGTGAATGAACCAGTCTTTCCCATTACGGTGACTGTTTCATTTCCGTATAGCTCTTGGCATCCAATGTCTTCCATACAGTCCCTCGCATTGTGGGAGACTGACACTGGGTATAAGTTTTCACCTCCGGTGGTGGTGTAGTAATTGTAGCGATCACGGCGACCACGTACCTCCTTACCATATAGGGGGAGAGTCTCATCACCATTCGTGATTAGACCCATTTGTTGCATGTGACCAGGCTTGTATTGTTTGATGGGTGGACCCCTAAATTCGGGTTCTTGGGTGTGACCACGACGAGTAGGTACCGGACGTACGGGTACTGGAACAGCTACTTCTACTGGGACCTCGACAACTTGGGGGTTGTAGAACATGTAGCCTACAGCCGCGACAAGTACAACAACCGTCAATAACAATAATTGAGTTTTTTGCTTGTTCTTCATATACTATAGTTAAGGAAAATGTTTGAGATAAAATGTATGAAGGACATAACCATTTTTGAGAATTTCATCAACGATGAGGAACTAGAAGAGGCTAGACAATTCACTGGTGAAGAATCACTCAATTTAAATGGTAAATACTATGGTGAAATACATCAATCCATAAATCGACGGTGGTATTTCATTGCAAAAGATAACGCCTATAAAAAAAATCTAATTGATTTGAGACCTACTAGAACTTGGCCATATGATATGGAAAATCTTATCCCTTCCGCACAAAAATTCATTTTGAAAATTAAAAACAGACTAGATAAATGTACGAATACAAATTTTAAATTGGAACGAGTCTATTTAAATCGTCAAGTACTTGGTCAAGACGTGACATTACACATAGATGATCCCAAATCGAATCACTATACACTTTTAATATATATAGGTGATATTACACCTGAAAACTATGATAAGGCTGGTGGAGACTTAGAATTGAACACTAAAGAAATTACTAGGATTGAACCGTTTACAAAAAGAGCTGTACTATTCAAAGGATATATACCACACCAGGCTTATGCACCTTTAGTCCCAGGTTTAACTCGCATTTCAATGGCATTAAAATTTGTAGATACGTCAAATGAACTTCCATTTAGTGTAAACTATAGTTAAGGAAAATCTTTTACATAAAGACATGAAGGTCTTGGCGATAGACATTGGGTTTCATAATATGGGTTTGGTGTCTGCCGAGTTTGAAGATAGCCCAAAAATTGATGTGAAGTACATGAAAAAGGTAAGTCTCGAGGACTATAAGTATATACACACAAATGACTTTGTTGACCTCATCCCTTTATTTGTTGAAGATCACCAAGATATGTTTGATTCAGCTGATAAAATACTTATAGAGAGACAACCACCCGGAGGTTTCACAAATATTGAGATTCTATTAAACTACATGTTCAAAGATAAGGTTATTTTAATTTCACCTGTGAGCATGCATATGCATTTTGGTATGAGACACCTAGACTATGAAGAGCGTAAAGAGAGAACCGTACTAATAGCTGAAAAATATCTAGATGATGAGATTCCATATGAAAGAAAACATGATATAGCGGATGCTTTTTGTATGATTGTGTATTTTAACTTCAAAGTTACAACTCATATATTCGACAAGTTTAGATATATTAAAGTTAAGAATACTTAAATAGGTAACTATGTTGCTAAATTTATCTACAGAAGAAGAATTAAATAAATACTCGTTAAGACCATCTAATGATATATTTTTGTTCAGTAATGTTTTTTCAGAATCTATGTGTAATAAATTAGTCGATTATATAAATAAAGATGATAACAAACGTTTAAAATTTGGAGACGGAGAAAATGTACAAGGACAACAAAAAGAAGTATACATAGGCACCCCATTTTATAACCCCATAACTTCAAAGATTATAGATATTTCTAATTTTATTCATAGAAAATATTATATTCCAGTTGCTAGATTTGATAATCAAGGTATAGAAGAAAGTATAAATCTAAGAAAGATAGATGGACCAACGAGACTACATATGGACGGTCCCGGATTTAATATGATTAATGGAAATACGACTATACCTATAAAACATATTCGAAGTCTTTCTTTGATAATCGCATTAAATGGTTATTATGATGGAGGAGAGATTGTATTTCCATGTCAAAATTTCAGAACAAAACTAAAACAAGGTGAGGCTATTGTATTCCCACCTTATTGGACTCATCCACATTATACAGAAGATCTAAAAAATAACACTTTTAGGTACACAGTTAATACGTGGGTCTCAGTATAATTTCCCAATGTATAGTATATGCCAACAGCTAAACAACTCCAGAACGCAAAGACAAAATTAAAAAAGACTCCTAAATCCAATGGTAACAAACCTGTTATACCTACAGCAGCTCTTCTTCGTTTAATTGCTGCTGACCCCAGGATTCAAAGGAATCGTAATTTTATGAAACAAGTTCAAGAACTCGTCAAGAAGAAGTAGTTTTACCTTTGAGTGTTACTTTTAGTTCATCAAAGAACGTGTCGAAAACACCCAATCTATACTGAACAAATGCCCAGAGAGCAAAAAACATAGTCTTCGTCATCTTATTTACATCATTCTCCTCCATTTTGTAAATTGGACCAACTAGCCTGCCCATAAAAGTTTCATCTTTAGATTTACCAGTCATTGCAATCTCCGCTTGGGTCAATGCACATGTATCGTCGTTCACTGACCAATGATAAAAAATGAATGGTATAACCATCGAGTAAAACTCAAGATTTCTACGATTATTTGTAAAAGGTACTATCAAAATCATGAGTAAAAAAATAACATGTAGTGCAAAAATTATATTCATTTACTATATACAATGGTAAAAGAAAAAATTGTATGGAATGATCAGCACGAAATTATATTACGACAATGGGGTGAGGCCTGTGCGTGTTATAGGTTTATGCATCATAGATCATATTTACTCTATAAAGACCTGAGTATGAAATTTACCTTACCCGTCATTGTACTTTCAACTATTACAGGAACAGCTAACTTTGCACAATCTACACTCCCCCCCAGTATTCAACCCGCTGCACCATCTGTGATAGGTGGTTTGAATTTAATTGCAGGACTGATTGCGACTATCATGCAATTCTTAAAAATTAATGAATTAATGGAAAATCATCGAACTGCGGCGTTAGCTCATGGTCTATTATCTAGGAATATTCGACTCATGTTAGCGATATCACGTGATGAACGTAAGAAAGATGGTTTGAAATTTGTTGAAGACTGCAAGACTGAATACGACAGACTCCTCGAACAATCTCCATCAATCCCTAAACAAATAATGAAAGATTTTGATAAAGAATACCCACTTGATAATATTTTTACAAAACCTGAAATTCTTAATGTGCGTTCAATTCCAATTCTCAAACTTCCCAAGACTATTGAGCCAATTGAAGCTATAACTAAAAATACACCTCTCGAGCGTGTAGGTAGATTTCTTTCTAAATCGAAAACACCACCACCAAGTGAAGCTAGTGAAGAATCTAATCTAGATGAAGTTGAGGAGTTAGAGGAAGAAGAGACAGACGTCGAGCAAGGTACACCAAAAGAATAAACATAACCACATTGGTTAGAACTCCACATGCAACGTATGGTAAAATTTTCCTTTTTAAAGGTTCTACGATACGTTTATGTAGTGCGTCATTTTCGAGCACTAAATCTATGGCCTGATTAGTAAGATCATCAATGGACTCTTTCATTAAAGTAATCGAGCAAAAAAAAGAAGAGATAAATACCGTGACAACAATTCACACGAAACAGATCAAACTCATTCGTAAGTATCTAGATGAAAGAAAGAATGTATTCATATGTGGGGGGTATGGTGTTGGGAAATCGTACATTCTCGAAGAAGTATTGAAAGGTTTAAATCATGTTGAACTACGAACCGATCATCTGAAAAGTAAATCACCGTTTCTGGCATTTATTAAACCTTCTACAAAGCATGTATTTATTGAAGACTATGATCCAGTGTTTAAACCTATCATAGAACAAGTTTCGGATGGTGTCCCTCTGACTCGTGGTTCATTATTGGTGACTTCTGTAAACATGTGTATGTATCCAAATTTTGAAACTGTGTTTATCCCTAGACACAAACCAGATACATTACTCACACTTACAGAAGATAAGGGTCCCAAGGCTGAGAATGCGGCGTATAGATGTAATGGTAATATTCGAAACTTTTTCACTTATCTTGAAGGGTATGATGAAATGGATATTTTCAAAACACCGAAAGAGTTTATTGCTGAAGTACTATCAGATCCTAATCCTATACCTATTCATGATAGTATACACGAACATGGACACATGTGGGACATCTTCCAAGAGAATTACATTAATTCGAATGGTGTAAATGTTTTAGAAATTACAGAATCATTTTCTACAGCTGATTACTACGACAATCATATATACAAATATGGTAATTGGAGTCTCATGCCTTATTTTGTGTTACATGCCCTCACGATACCAAAGAAGTGTTTAGGTGAACCTCTCATGAAGGATAAAATTAGACCTGGGAGTTGTTGGACTAAACTTGGTAATTACAAAATGAGAAAGGGTAAATTTGAGGAAATTAAGAAAAAATCGAGAATGGGATTGGGGGTTGAAGAATTATGTCTTTTGAAGAAATATGCGGAGAAAGGAGACCTAAGTAAGTTGGTAGAATATGGAATCACACCTCAAGACTTCGACGTCATTAATCATTTGGCTGTTGGAAGTGGCTTAAAATCAAGAGAAGTAACAAAAGTAAAGAAGGCTCTAAAGAATGTCTACGAAGGAAGAAGAACCTGAAACTGAAGAATATGTTAAGGTTATTGGGAACGAAATCCTCTTCTATGCTGACGTCGATCGGGAGAACGCTCTTGACTTCGTTGAAAAATTTAAAAAATTGGAGATCGAACTTCTTAAAAAGAAAGCTGAACTCTTTGGGTACGAACCCCTAATTAGGGTTCATATCATGAGTGAAGGTGGAGACATCTTTGCTGGTATGACGATGATGAACACTCTCGAATCCTCTCGTGTAAAGATTGTTACCATCGCCCAGGGATCTTGTTGCAGTGCCGCGACGTTCATGTTGCTTGGAGGTTCTGAGAGACTTATGGGGAAAAATGCATACGTCCTCATTCACCAGATTTCGACAGAGATGTGGGGTAATTTTCAGGAACTTAAACATGAGCTGAAATCAACGGATAAGTTTATGAAAAATTTGAAGAAGATGTATCTCGAAAAGACCAAGATTCCTGAGAAAAAGCTGAATAAGCTTATGAAAAAAGACATCTACTTGTCTCCAAAAGACTGCCTCAAGTATGGAATCGTCCACGCTCTTGAGTAAGTGTAACCGAGCGTCGATATAGAGCTAGTACACATAGAATTATAAATATTATACAAAACGTGTTTAAATTTAAAGGCAACGTTGTGCTTTCTGGAGGCCTAAGTCGTTCCATTCTAGCGTAATTAACAACTGGTAATCCAGACATCTATTTAAAGTTGAGAAATTAATTACTCCTATAATGGAACGCCTTATCAAACAAGACAAACACAACCGCGACCGCTACATTGACATCAAAGTTGAGGACTTGAAGGATGGAACTGCGGATATTGTGAAGATCTCTGGTATCGTGGGGAGTGACAAGTTTTCTGAGTCACGAACCAACGTCAAGACTGGTTATGAAAAGGCTTTGGTTCGAGCACAAACCATGTGGAACAATGAGCATACCAAGTGCAGCCAAGTGTTGCCTATGCTCGCTAACAAGTGGGAGGATCGCCAGAAATACATATCTGAGCCGTTCTACGTTCAACCCAAACTTGATGGTGTTCGCCTACTTGTCTCCAAAGATGGTGGCATCTCAAGAACTGGAAAGATCATCCCCGGAACTGAGATTCTTGGTAAGGGACTTGAGCCGGGTCAATACGTTGATGGTGAAGCCTTTGACCCTAACCTCAACTTTGAGGAACTCACGAGTACTTTCAAGACTGACCCTCTGAAGCTCAAGTTCCACGTGTTCGATTTCTTTGATCTTAAAGCTGAAGCCCTTGCCAGGGATAAGATGACATTCGAGCAACGCTGGGAGTATGTCAAGGATTCTATCTACAATCCTCATTACGAATATGTCAAAACGACACTCGTAAAATCCAAGAAGGATCTTCCTCTCATGCATCAGAAGCATGTTGAAGAAGGACATGAAGGTACCATGATTCGCGATCGCTTCAGTGTCTACGAGGTTGGTCAGCGAAGCAACTATCTCCTCAAGCACAAGGATTTCCAGACCGAGGAATATGAAATCACTGGTGCCAAGACTGGTCACGGTCGTGACGCAGACGCAGTTGTTTGGGTCTGTAAAACCCAAGATGGTCAGCAATTCAGTGTCAGACCTGAGGGTACCATCATCCAACGCGAGGAGGACTATAAGAACCACGAGAAGTACATTGGAAAGATGCTGACTGTACGTTTTCAAAACCTTACCGCGATTGGTGTTCCCCGATTCCCTGTGGGTGTTGTAATTAGAGATTATGAATAATGTTTGTAATAAATAAATGAGCAGAGTCGCAATTGATATCGATGAAGTCTTAGTAAAATTCCTCTTTCCCATGGCAAATCACCACCGTCAAGTTCACAAATTATGGAGTAAACCCAAATATAGATACGTGTACCGCGAAATATTTGAAGTAGATGAACCAACTTCACAAAAAATGGTTCACGAATTTTACCAATCCAAGGACTTCATGAATCTCACACCTATCCAAGGATCTCAAAAGGCCGTGTATAATCTTAAAGAGCGTTATAATAAAATGTATGTACTCACCGGACGTCAAGATATTGCGCGAGAAGAAACAGAAGCGTGGATAGATACATACTTTCCAGGTGTATTCGATGACGTCATCCTCACAAACAGTTATACACCGAATGAAATACATAAGGCGGATATATGTCGCGCACTTAATATAGGTTTACTCATTGATGATAATAAAGATATATGTGATAAATGTATCGAAAATGGTGTTCGTGCTCTCAATTTCATAGGAGATGAGGATAGTATTTATCCTTGGTGTGAAGAGAGTGATATAAGTATTCAAGGATGGGTGGATGTTAAACAACGAACTTAAAATATATGATAATTATAGAATTACAATATGTCAATCGGAATCGTTTTACCAATTGTTTTACATAAAATGGGAAACAAAATAGGAGCCGATTTGAAACAAATTGACAATTTCCATATATCAACTAATTATAAAAGTGCAAAATCGATGATTAGTGACATGGATAGACCACGTCAAATAATCACAATACTTCCGATGAAGGCTAAAGATCCTGAAGATACTTTAGAATCACTTGTAGAGGGTATGGGTCCATTGGATATCATACTCGATTGTATGATAGATACTCCTGATCGTATACAGTCTAGAGCAGATCTCTGTTTTGAAAATAGCACACAATATCTAGCGATTAATATCACAAAGGATTGTGTTTACGCTATGGGTACGCACATGGCGTATCTAGAAAACAAGAATTTATTACGTAAAATTAATAAAAATGTTAAATACAT
>Ga0209634_1003814_pt1 | contig 10065 bp, 14 predicted proteins | sample LinPmetageLP40_FD_184043 | JGI IMG/M metagenome (GOLD analysis project Ga0209634, IMG submission 184043) | Marine viral communities from the Pacific Ocean - LP-40 (SPAdes) (version 2) | ecosystem: Environmental > Aquatic > Marine > Oceanic | place: Pacific Ocean | collected 2010-08-26 | reverse complement strand
ATGTACCATTTGTAAACGAAGTTGAAGAATTTAATTCAACATTCGGTAAACCAAACAATTATGAGCCCACAATCCCCGAAAAGAAAGAATGGATGTTTGTATACGACTTCATTCAAGAAGAACTTGCGGAATATAAAGAAGCATGCGAGAGAGGCGACATTGTTGAGATTCTTGATGCTTTGTGTGACATTACTTATGTTTCCCTCGGGAACGGTACTATGTTACATGGCCTTAAGGGAAAGATATGGAACGCGTATCAAGAGGTCCAAGCGTCAAACATGTCTAAAGCTTGTAAAACAGAAGAGGAAGCTATCGAAACGGCTAAATCAGAAGCAGCAAGAGTAGGCGAAGCCACACATTATGAGCAAGTAGGTGAATATTGGGTAGTATACCGATCTAGAGACCGCAAGGTATTAAAATCAATTAATTATTTCAGACCAAACTTAAAACAATTTTTTACAGATGAAGAACTTAAACAAAATTCCTGATCCGCGTAAACACGCAATTGCAAGCTTTGTAAAATCAGCAATCCGTATTTTAGGATATGGAGCTCTATGGTGGAGTGTTGATCTAGCAGCATCATTATTAATTTTATCAGAAGTAGTAGGAATAGGAGAAGAGTTAGTTTAGTGTATAAAAATTGTTACGTTACAAGAGGAGAAGAGTATAACCGTTATAACATCCATTTATGGGATGATAATGGTTATTCTGTAGAAGAATTCCAAAATTATGGTTATGTTGAATGTCAAGAAGCCCAATCTACCCACAGAGGTTTAGGAAATGAGCCTCTAAAAAAAATAACCAGTTGGGACAGAAACACAACAGGCCTACATTATGCAGACCACAACAGGGGTAACATCCATACAAAATTCTTAATTGATAAATATGGTATTAATGGTGAAGTTTCTAAAACACACCGTGAAGTATTTTTTGATATTGAAATTGAAATGGGTGGTGCCTTAACTCCTACTTATATTCAAAAAGCACCTAAACCTATAACTTCAATTGCCTGGTGGGATAAACAATTAGACGAATGGGCTATTGTTATTTTAGACAAAACAGGTGAAATAAAAGAGGGTATCCAAGATGGTAGAGAAATTATTCCTGTAAGAAGAGAAACTGATCTTATTGAAGTGTTTCTTTCTAGAATGGAAGCAATTCAACCAGATATTCTTGTAGGATATAACAGTGATTATTTTGATATACCTTACATTTACTATAGAATTAAAAATCGATTAGGTGAACGACATGCAAATCGTTTATCCCCAATTGGTATTGTAGAAGAAAGAAATCCTAAATATCACCCAGATCAAACAATCAAAATTGCAGGTGTAACATCATTAGATTATTTCCGTCTACATAAAAAATATTCATTTCGTCAAGAACCATCAATGAAGTTAGATGCTTTAGGATCTAAATATGTTGGTCAAAAGAAAATTGAATACAACGGTTCATTAGACAGATTATTTGCTGAAGACAAACAAAAATTCATTGAATATAACTTTGTCGATGTTTTAATCTTAAAGAAATTAGATGAAAAATTTCAATACATTGATTTAACAAAAAACCTTGCACACAAGGGTAATGTGTCATATGAGGAAGTTTATCAATCATCTAGAATCCACGATGGCGCTATATCTGGTTATCTATTAGATGATAATGTAATCCCACCTAACAAAGATCCTAATCCTATAATTAAGAAGGATGATGATGGGAATAAATTATCATATGCAGGTGGTTATTTATTCTGTCCTAAAACAGGTATATTTAATTATATGTTTGATGAGGATCTTACATCCCTATATCCATCAATCATTATGACAAATAATATAGGAAGAGAATCATTAGTAGGAAGAATTATGGATGTTGATGATAGAAATAACCGTCTAGCTTTAAATGATTTAAAAGAAATGGACCCTTATAGATCCTATACAATTCAAAATCTTCAAAGAAAGGAAAAAAACCTAACAGTAAAAGAAATTATTAATACAATCGAACAACATAATTTGTCAATTACTGCAAATGGTGTAATGTTTAGAACAGATAAACCATCTACCTTATCAGTAGTACTTGCAAAATGGTTTGATGAAAGAGTTGTGTATAAAAATGCAATGAAAAAGGCATTTAAGGCAGGTCATAAAGCAGAAGGCCAATTAAATCATTTACGTCAATATACAATGAAAATCTTGCTCAATTCATTGTATGGTGCAACAGCATTACCTTCATTTAGATATGGTTCTGTAATTTTATCAGAAGCAATTACACTTACAGGTCAAAGAATTATTCAAGATTCAGGTACATTTATAAATCAAGAAGCTGAAAAAACACTTCAAACAGGAAAAGAGGTGTATGAAATTAAAACCATACCAACACAAAATTACGACACATGTTTTGGAGTTGTAATGTACGAAGATACTGACTCTTGTTATGTTGATGCTGAGCCTCTATTACGTAAACTTCACCCAACATTTGACGATATGGGGGAAACAGAACGTTCAGATAAGTTGGAAGAATTGTCATTATATTATGAAAAGAAAATTAATGAATATTATAATATATTAGCACCAACAGTATTTAATGTTCCTGTAGAAAAACACAGATTAGAAATGAAAACTGAATGTACAATACGTTCTGCATTTTTCTCAGGTAAGCGTAGATACGCACAATATATTACAAAGAAAGAAGGTGTACCTTGTAATGAAATTGACGTAAAAGGTCTTGACTTTATGAAGTCTAACTTTCCACCTGTATTTAAAGAATTCTTTGAAAGCACATTACACAAAATTTTATTTGGCGAAACAAGAGAAAAAATTGACAATGACATCCTAGAATTTAAAAATTCATTAGAAGATATGCCATTTGCTAAATTAGCTAAACCTACAGGGGTTAAGGGGATTGAAAAATATGTAGCTGTACATGCTACTGCAGACAGTATATTTTCAACATTTGAAAACAAAGCACCTGTAGGGGTTAAAGCAGCTGTAAGGTATAATGATTTACTCAAATTTAAACGATTAGACACTCAGCACACACAAGTTGTAGAAGGTGATAAAATTAAATGGGTATATTTAAAAGACAATCCTTACAAAATAGATACAATTGGATTTTTAGATTTTGATTTACCTGAAAAAATACGTGAATTCATTGAAACATATGTGGATAGACCAAAAGCTTTTAATACAATACTAAAGAATAAGTTAGAGTCATTTTATGAAGACCTCGATTGGGGAAATTTGACTTTAAATACGTATGTACAACAATTTTTTAAATTTTAATAAAGGTTATGATACAAAAGAGGATTTTATCCAACTTTATTTCTAAATATCATCTTAACGGTCTTATAGAAAAAGTACAATGGTCATCTGACAATGGTATAAAAATGGGATTTGTAAATAATTCTAAAACACTATTGGGATTTGTTACATTAAAAGACATTGAATTCCCATCAGGTAAATTAGGTATTTTTGACACTGGAAAATTAAATAAAATGTTAAATATCCTAGATGGTGAATTATTAATTGATGTTCAAAAAACAAATGGTATCCCCGCAAAACTTAACCTTGAAGATACTAATTATAGTATATCATGTAATTTAGCGGATCCATCAGTAATCCCATCATTACCACAACCTTCAATTCCTCCTACTCCGGCATCTAAGTTTGAAATCACACAAGAATTCATTAATAGATTTATTAAATCAAAGGATGCATTAAGTGAAGTAGAAGCATTTACTGTAGAAACAAATGAAGGGTTTAGTGGTAAGGAATTAGTATTTACGTTAGGTGCTGAAACAGAAAGTAATCAAATTCGATTTAGTGTAGGTGTGGATAATGAGGATTTTTTACCTAAATCACCTTTTAACGCTGATTTAATGAAAGAAATCCTTAAGTGCAATAAGGCGTGTTTATCTGGAGAATTTTTCGTATATTCCGAGGGATTACTAATGATGAAATTTGTCGAAGACAATATAGAATCAAAATATTATTTAATAAGAAACCAAAAATAAGTTATGGCAAGAGGAAGACAAAAAGGTCAAACCAAAAGAGTCTGCAAAATTAAAGATGCAGCAATCGCACCGTATGAAATCTGGATGGATGAAGATCAATTTACATTATTAAATACTGATAATGATAAAACATTAGGATATTATAGTTCATTAGATAAAGTTATCTTAAAAGTATCAAGATTAAGTTTGGCTAACGCTAAAGAAGATTATACATTAACGGGATTTATAGAAAGTTATAACAATATAAAAGATCAATTAATAAAACCATTTAAATTAGATTAAGTATGGAATGTCCAATTTCACCTTTAGGAGATAGAATAGTTATTTTACCAAATGACGAAGGAGAACAAATGTATGGAAACATTGTTGTTCCTGATATGGGTCAAGAAAAACCTGAAATAGGTAAAGTATTAGCTGTAGGACCTGGTCGTATTACACCAGATGGCAATTTAGTACCAAACCGAATCCAAATAGGCCAAACAGTATTAGTACCAAAATTTGGTGTTCAAACAATGACAGTAGAAAATGAAACATACATCATGGCAAGTGAAAATGATGTTTTAGGTACATTAAATATAAAAGAAAATGACAATGAGTAAAATTATCAACACAGGAGGCGAATCTCGCGAAAAATTACTAAATGGAGTAAATCAACTAGCTAATGCAGTTGTTTCTACTTTAGGACCAAACGGACGTAATGTTGTAATTGCACAACCTGGAGGAATGAACCCATCATCAACTAAAGATGGTGTAACAGTTGCAAAATCAGTTGAATTAGAAGATCCAGTAGAAAACATGGGTGCCCAAATTGTAAAACAAGCAGCAATTCAAACCGCTGACAAAGCAGGTGATGGTACAACAACATCTACATTGTTAACTAAAGAATTACTTACAGAAGGTATGAAACACCTATCAGCAGGTAATCGTAATGCAGTTTCTATTAAAAGAGGAATGGACAAAGCAGCTAGAGCAATTGTAGCATCTTTACAAGAACTGTCAACTGACATTTCATCAGAAGAACAAATTGAGCAAGTTGCCACAATTTCATCTAACAATGATCCTGAAATTGGTAAATTAATTGCTACTGCAATGGACAAAGTAGGTCGTGAAGGTGTTGTTACTGTAGAAGAAAGCAAAACCAACGAAACTACATTAGAAACAGTTGAAGGTATGCAATTTGACAGAGGTTACAAATCACCATATTTTGTAACTAACAATTCAACAATGCAAGCTTCACTTGAAGATCCATACATTTTATTATATGATGGTAAAATCAATCAAGTTAAAGAATTGTTACCTATTTTAGAATCTGTATCACAACAAAATAAGCCACTTTTAATTGTAGCTGAAGACATTGATGGTGAAGCATTAGCTGCTATGATTGTAAATAAAATGCGTGGTATTTTAAAATGTTGTGCTGTTAAAGCTCCTGATTTTGGGGAACGTAGAACACACATTTTAGAAGATATGGCTATTTTAACAAATGCTACTGTAATTTCTAAACAAAAAGGTATGCGTCTAGATAAAATTACATTTGATCAATTAGGTACTTCACGTGGTGTAACAGTTGAAAAAGACAAAACAACTATAGTTGATGGTGCTGGTACTGAAGAAGCAATTGTTGCTCGTTTAGAAGAAATTAAAGACCAAATTGATCGTGCAGAATCAGCATACGCAGTTGACGCATTACAAAATCGTCTAGCTAAAATGGCGGGTGGTGTTGCAATTATTAATGTTGGTGGTTTTACTGAAACTGAAATGAAGGAAAAGAAAGACCGAGTTGATGATGCACTTCATGCTACAAGAGCAGCAATTGACGAAGGTGTTGTGTCAGGTGGAGGTGTTGCATTATTAAATGCAAAAGAAATGCTTTTAAGTAAAATAGAAAATGGTGGTATAGATACTAATAATGATAATGATGAAGAATTAGGTGTAGACATTTTAATGAATGCTATTGAAAAACCATTCACACAAATTTTACTAAACGCAGGTATTACTAAATATCATAGTATTTTATCTAAAGTAGAAGCTGACAATGATGGAACTGGTTTTAATATTAAAACATCATCGTTTGTAAACATGATCAAAGAAGGAATTATCGATCCTACTAAAGTAACTCGAACAGCATTAGAAAATGCAGTCTCGGTTGCAGGTACGATGTTAATTACAGAATGTACAATTGTTGATAAACCGTCAGATACAGCAGCTGCGGCAGATCCAATGGCAATGATGGGGATGTAATGAATATCTTCATTATATACATTTTAGGTGGCTTGATTTTTTCATTTATCTCAGAATACACTGTAAGTGATGAGATGCTTGAATTAAATCAAGCCTCTAGATGGATGGTTAGAGTAGTATCCATACTAGGATGGCCTGCATATTTAGTAGTTTTCATTATACAAATAATAAAAGGATTATCTAAATGAATCTTTGGGTAGAAAAATACAGACCACAAACTCTAGAGGAGTACGTAGGTAATGAAATGATTAAGAATAAGATTTCCGACTATCTTAGTCAAGGATCAATTCAGAACCTACTCCTCCATGGAGTGGCTGGTACGGGTAAAACCACACTAGCAAAATTGATTGCAAACAATCTTAATTGTGATTTATTATACATCAACGCAAGTGATGAAAGAGGTATAGACACAATTAGAGAAAAAATCATCCCCTTTGCTTCTAGTATGGGATTTGGTGACATAAAAATTGTTATATTAGATGAAGCAGATTATATTACACCTCAAGCACAAGCTACTTTACGTAACACAATGGAATCATTCAGTGGAAACACACGTTTTATTCTTACATGTAATTACTTAGAACGTATAATTTCTCCCTTACAAAGTAGATGTCAAACACTCGAAATTAAACCTCCATCTAAAAAAGAAGTAGGAATTAGATGTATTGACATATGTGAAGCAGAAGAGGCTAAATGGGAGAATGGCGATATGACTGTTTTAAAAACAATTATTAATGCACATTACCCAGACATTAGAAAAATCATCAACACTATACAGGGTTCTACAGTTGATGGAATTGTAAAACTTGACAAAGCATCCTTAAAAAATGATTTAAATGAACAAATTATTAACGCATTGTCAACTCAATCTAAATTATCAGACATCAGACAAATATTAGCAGATTCAGGTTCAAGAGAATTTGACAATTTGTTTAAAGCATTATACGACAGTACAACTAAATTTACTTCAAATGAAGGAGCAGCTATATTAATTATAGCAAAATATCAATATGAATACACATTTGTTCTTGAAAAAGAAATATGTGTAGCCGCAATGTTAAATGAACTTTTAAATTTATAAAATGAGCAAAAATTCAGCCTTACAAACTTATTATGCCGCTGTAGAGTGGAACGACGCACGAAAACGAGCAAGAAAATCAACACGTAAAACAAACAAAAATGCAACAACCCCAACTAAACATCGATTTAAGCCAAACAACCGAAGAGACGTGTGAATCATGCAGTCATTCGATATTTGTACAAGCATATAAAATGCGTAAATTATCTGCATTACTATCACCCGCAGGTCAAGAAAGTATGATACCTATTCAAGTGTTTGTATGTGCTAAATGTGGACATATTAATAAAGGATTTTTACCACAAGAATAATGAACCCATTCGATCATATAAAAAACTTACACACTAAACAACGTTCTTGGGATGATTTTAATGATGAAGAAAAAAAATCATTTAACATCTTTATAATCAACAAGGCATTAAGTATAAACCCTAATTATCTTAGTATAGTTAATATGGTTCAAAAATACACTAACAATCTACTTGATCCTAAAGAAGTGTTTAATTTATATTTTAATCTTTTACCCAACAAATTTCGCTTTTACAAATGGATTAAAGGTACCAAAGATAAAAACAAAGAAAAATATCAAGTTTTGGCACAACACTTTGAATGTAGTTCTCGTGAAGCAAAAGATTATATGGAATTATTAGATAAAAAAGAAATAAATAAAATATTAAAATTATATAAAAATGAGTCACCAAAAAAGACTATATCAAGCTCTAAAAAGCGAATGTGAAGCAAACATTAATGAAGCATTATTAACATTAGATTTATGTTTTAACAATGGAGTAGCAATTGGCGAACATACATCAGAACATTTTATGGAAGAAGCTAGTAAAGCTTTAACTAAATTAACAGATGCAAGAGACCGTTTAGACACACTAGAATATTATTATAACCAAGATAAAATTAAAAAACCATTAAATGACTGATTTAAAATTTACAGACGAAGACAATAAAGCAGTTGAATGGTGTGAACAAAAATACCCTGAATTAACACAGGAGTATAAAAAAATCATGATGGAACAATACATTCTATTTTGTAAAAAACACCGTAACTATGGATGTGGTAACATAAATGTTGGTACAAATTTAGAAACAGATGGGGACGTTAAATTAGCATTAACAGGTTTATGGTTTCGTTTAAATGACAAAATCCAACGTCTTAAAAATCTAGTTGTATTAGGTGAACCCGACACAGTAGGAGAAGCTTTAGATGACACATTCCAAGACTTGTCAGTTTATGGTATCATCGCTCAAATAGTTAAGCAAAAGAAATTCAAATAAACTTGGAGGAGCCAAATCTCTTTCGTATATTGACAACATGGATATATTAGAAAACATAAATAATACAGTTGTCCCTAAAATCGATTGGGATACCGAAAAACACATCAGTTACACACAATTGTCTGCATGGATGGAATGTCCACGTAGATGGAGAGAAATGTACATTGATAAGGTTAAGACTCCACCAAACATTTACTTTTCATTTGGTACTGCAATGCACGAAACTCTACAAGAGTACATGCGTTTAATGTATGATGAGGGTCAACAACATGCTGATCAATTTGATGCACATGCTGATTTTCAGGAACGTTTCATGCGCGAGTATATGGCTGACACTGAAAAGTTAGGTGAACAAGTTACCACACAAAAGACATTGGTTGAGTTTATGAATGATGGTTTAAACATTATTGACTTTTTCTTACGTCACAGACAGGAGCATTTCCAGAAACACGGATGGAAATTATTAGGTATCGAGATGCCTATATTAATCGCTCCCCACGAAGATTATCCTAACGTAAAAATGATGGGTTCATTAGATTTAGTATTATTCGATGAAACACTACACAAAGTAGTCATTTATGATATAAAAACATCAACTCGTGGATGGACAAAATATGATAAGGAAAATAAGGCAAAGACATCACAAATGATAGTCTACAAAAGATATTTTTCTGAACAATATAATGTACCTATAGACAACATTGATGTTAGATATTTTATCGTAAAACGTAAGATTCCTGACAATCCAAAATACCCAATTATGAAGTCACGTATCCAGAAATTCGTTCCTTCTAGTGGTAAAACAACACAAAACAGATTAGAAAAAAGTGTTAAGTCATTCATAGAGGATGTATTTATAGAAGGTTCTCATATTTATGACATAGACAAAATAAACCAAAAGGCAGATGACGCTGGTAAGTGTTCTTCCAAATGGTGTAAAACATGTACTTAATCTAATTTATATTATGAGAGAAAAATTATTCCCCTACATTATAGCGCTGTCAGCGCTATCTGTGTCTGCGTCAGCGGCATTTTATTCAGTATTTGGTCTATCTCATTTATTTGCAGGAGCGAGCACACAAGTTATTATAATGGCAGGTGCTTTAGAAGTTGCTAAACTAGTAGTAGCCTCTCTTTTATATCAATATTGGAACACAATTAATAAATTTTTACGTCTATACTTCATGTTAGCCGTTTTTATTTTAATGGTAATCACATCTGGAGGTATTTATGGATATCTGTCAGGAGCATACGCTGAAACAGCTACCCAATCTGAATTTTTAGACAGACAGGTAGCTATAATTGACCAAAAAAGAACTCGATTTGAAGAACAAAGAGTCGAATTAAAAAAATCAATTGTAACATGGTCAGAGGCCCTAACAAATCCAACCACAATACAGTATGTAGACAAAGAAACAGGCCAACTTGTAACCACAACATCTTCACGACAACG
>Ga0209634_1003812_pt1 | contig 10068 bp, 12 predicted proteins | sample LinPmetageLP40_FD_184043 | JGI IMG/M metagenome (GOLD analysis project Ga0209634, IMG submission 184043) | Marine viral communities from the Pacific Ocean - LP-40 (SPAdes) (version 2) | ecosystem: Environmental > Aquatic > Marine > Oceanic | place: Pacific Ocean | collected 2010-08-26 | reverse complement strand
AACCTAAACGATGCTGATCTAGAGCTTTTAATTTATTTTGACTGTATGGATTTATTCACACGTCAAGACTTTTTAAACGGTACTTATACATATTCTTGGGATAAAAGAAGATGGCAAAGACTCGTAAGAGAAGGTTGGATAACAGTGTGGAGACACAGAAATAATACAACACAAAAATATAGCTTGTATAAGACCTCGGTTAAGTGTAAGCTTTTAATAAACAAAATATATAGAATATTACTAGGTCAAGAAGATTTACCTACAAGTAAACAACGTAACGTTATTATGCAGGGTAAAACCTACACTGACAAAGTAATGAAAAAAGCAATAGAACTAATTAATAAAGATAAAACTAGATAAAATAAAACAAAATGGCATACGGAGATATCACAGGCAGTGCTCACATTGCAAACAGTCAGTACAGAGAAAAAAACGGTGTAGAAACCGTTAATAGAGCTGTTGTACTAAAAGACGCAAGTACTAAGGGTAGTGCTGCAATAAATTACCTAAGTAATCATTTAAACTTAGGACAACTAACAGATGTTAAAGCTTCTAATAGAGCTGGTTTATACGTTGGAACACAAGGAGATATTTGTGTATTGCTTTCTGGGCAAAGCGCACCTATATCAACTGGCACAGCTGATACTAATTCAGTTAATGTGTTGTCAGATAGCACTGCTAGCTTTGTTACGGATGGTGTTCAGTTAAGAGACATAGCAGTAAACACTACAGACGGCGGCGATTTTGCTGCTTTTATTAGCGCAATACATGGTAGTGGCACAAACGTATCTCTTGTAGATATTGACAACGCAAACTCTGATAAATTTCCTGATGGAAACGAAACATATGAAATATACAGAGCTGTATTATTTCAAAATGTAGCAGCAGGATCATTACTACCAATACAAGTAGATAGAGTATTTGCTTTAGGCACAACCGCGGACGACATTATAGCACTTTACTAATATGCCTGTTCTTGGATTAAGACCTTTAATGACATACTGGACTAATATGCAAAGTTCAGACGTAGTGTTAGGCGGATTTGCCTTAACGTGTGATTATACAGAAATACTATGTGACTCTGCACTGTTTTCATGTGATCAAACTATAATGTAAAAAAATTAAAAAATAAACAATAAAAAATGGCTGAAATACAAACAATTAATATAGGCTCTTCTGCTAATGACGGTACCGGGGACACAATTAGAGCCGGTATGGACAAAGTTAATGACAACTTTGCAAACTTTAAAATAGAAGGTACTAATTTTACAAGTAGCATCCTTATTGGTCACAGCACTACTGGAACTCTTAACGCAGCTACTGGTAACACTGGTGTTGGTATTGCTGCTTTAGACGCTATTACATCTGGCGACTATAATACTGCTGTAGGTAATTTAGCTGGTACAGCTATTACATCAGGTGTAGAAAATACTATTATTGGTGGTTTAGCAGCTGATGCTTTAACTATTGGTCATTATAATGTAGCTTTAGGCTATAAGGCTTTATCAACATCAGTTGATGGTGATAACAATACAGCTATTGGTTATAAAGCACTAGAAGGTTACGAAGACGGTAATGGTAATGGTCACAATACAGCTGTAGGAGCAAATTCCCAACTAAATTCTTCAACCGGTGAGTTTAATACTTCACTTGGTAGTTCATCTATGGGTTCTGGTGTTACAACTGGAAATGATAATGTTGCTATTGGCCATGGGTGTGGAGCTTCTATATCAAGTGGTAGTAGTAATGTCTTAATGGGTAAAAACGCGGGTGATGCTATAAGCACAGGATCAAACAATGTAGCTATTGGACAGTTTGCTTTAAGTACAGAGAACGGTCATGGTAATAACGTGGCTATAGGTACAAACGCTTTATTAGATCAAGACGCAGGCGCTACCGGTTATAACGTAGCTATTGGACATGACGCCGGTGAAAATATTTCAACAGGTGTACAGAACGCTATAATAGGTGGTCTATCGGGTGACGCTTTGACAACTGGATCTAGAAACGCTGTTTTAGGATATAATGCATTAGGTACTGAAGATGGGCATGGAAGAAATGTAGCTGTAGGATATCAAACTTTAAAAACCCAAAACACTGGGGAAGATGCTTATAATATAGGTATTGGTTATGAAGCTGGTAAAAGTATTACAACAGGTGTAAGAAACACTATAATAGGCGGGCTTGCTGGTGATGCTATAACTACTGGTGGTAGTAATGTAGCTATAGGCTTTCAAGCAATGACCGCTAGCCAGTTTGGAAACAACAGTGTAGCAGTAGGTCACACTGCTTTAACGGCTATGATTCCTAGTGATGGCGCAGGCAATGTTTACAACACAGCTGTTGGTTATCAAGCGGGTAAAGCTGTTACGACAGGTCTTTATAACACTATATTAGGTGGTCAAGCGGGTGATGCTTTAACAACCGGAGATAATAATATAATAATAGGTTACGCTGCCGCTGCGTCTGCTGTAGGTGTTGATAACACAACAGTTTTAGGTACAACTGCAACTCTAGACGCTAAAGTACACGGTTTATGTAAACCTGTTATTTCAGCAAATGCAAACATTGCTGCTGCAGCTGCTTTTCCAAACAGTATATTTGTTTTTGGAGACGCTGATGGTGCTACTGTAACTTTACCAGATTCTGGTGATGGATCTCAAATAGGTAAAACATTTGAGTTCGTAGTTACTGTTACCGCAACATCTAACGCTCATAAGGTAGTATTTACAGATACAACTAATGAAAAAATATATGGTCAAGTAGTTGCAGTAGATACTGATACAAGTGATGGTGATGCTGTTTTTGCAGCGCAAGCAGGAGACAATTTTAGCGCGCTAAGCTTAAACGGAACAACAACCGGCATTATAGGGTCTAGGTTTACATTAACAAACGTAGCGGCTGATGTATGGTTTGCAGAAGGTTTTATTCACCACACTGGAGACGCGGCTACACCGTTTGCAACATCATAAGTAAAAAAACAATTAGAAAATAAAAAATAAAATGGATTACACACAAGAAAAAGCAACAATAGACGTGGCAGCATCAGTAGATAATATTGTAATCTGTGAAGAAATTCAAGCTATAGCTGAAGCCGATAGAACTGAAGATCAAGTTGGAGATTTATTTAGAAGTGAAAGGCATTTAAGATTAAAAATGGCTAAATCTTTATTTGTATCTACACTTTCTACAGATCAAGCAAATCGCATTGCTGCTTTAAATTTGTAACAAAAGATGGCTAAACTTAATAAAAAATCTATGGCTTGTAATAAGCCTAGAAGAACTCCTAAACACAGAACTAAGTCTCACGTAGTTAAGGCTTGCTCTGGTGGTACAGAGAAAATTATTAGGTTTGGTCAACAAGGTGTCACAACGGCTGGTAAGCCTAAAAAAGGTGAATCAGCTAAGCAAAAAGCAAGACGTAAAAGCTTTAAAGCTAGACATAGAAAAAACATAGCTAAAGGTAAACTAAGTGCAGCTTACTGGGCTAATAAAGTTAAGTGGTAATGAGTAAACCAAAAAAGAAATTTAAAGAAACAAAAGTTGGTAAGTTTTTAATAAACAAAGTACCAAGCATATTAGGTGTTGCAGGTGATTTACTACCTGACGCCGGCGTGCTAGGTATGGTTAAAAGTCTTATTGAAAAAGAAGATCCAGCTGTATTACCGCCTGAAGATAAAGAAAAAGCTTTAAAATTATTAGAGCAAGATATGGTAGAGATGCAAGAGGTATCAAAGCGCTGGGATAGTGATATGAAAAGCGATTCATGGCTTAGTAAAAATACCCGTCCACTTACCTTAATATTTTTAACTGTATCTATGGTTTTGTTAATATTTTCAGACAGTATAGGTGAAAGCTTTGAAGTTGACTCAGGATGGGTTGATTTACTCAAGTCTTTACTTATAACAGTATACGTAGCATACTTTGGCTCTAGAGGCGCTGAGAAGTTTAAGTCAATAAGTAAATAAACACTAATATAAGTGATTAGTATATAGTAAATTAAATAATAATTAAATCAAATAAAAATGAGTACTAAAATAGAAGAAAAAGAGTTAGAACAACTAGTAGCACAACAGTCAGTTAAAGCTGGATTAATTTCAGATATTGGAGCTGTAGAAGCTAGAAAGCACGAGCTGCTACATGCATTTGCAGAAGTTGTAACTAAGTCAAAAGAGTTAAATGAAACTCTAGAAGAAAAGTACGGTAAGATTACAGTTAATCTTGAAGACGGATCTTACGAAGAAATCGTAGAAGAAGATGGCCAAGCTGATTAGAAAAATTAGTATAGGCTCAGATTATAAAAATGAAGCAATGCATTACTCCGTAGGTCAGCAGGTTTACGGAGGTCATTGCATATCTGATATATTGCACGATCAAAAAGACGGATCATATAATATATACATAGAAAAAAACAATGAAGTCATACCTTGGAAAAAGTTTAATTCTAACATGGCTATATCAATTGAATATAATTTAGAGTACTAATGCAGAGTTTATATAGCTTCATTATACAACCAAAAAACGGTAGGTATACAAATGAAGTAGAAGTTGGTGATAAAAAACTAATTGTCAACACAACAATGGACGATCACAAGTTTGTTAACCGAGTAGGTATTGTAATGTCAGTACCCTTAATTGGTGATACAGATTTAAGCGTTGGAGACGAGGTTATAGTTCATCATAATGTGTTTAGAAGGTTTTACGACGTAAGAGGTAATGAAAAAAATAGTACTTCATATTTCAAAGAAGATATGTACTTTTGTTATTACGATCAAATATTTCTATATAAACACAACAACCAGTGGAAAGCACCTGGTAATTTTTGTTTTGTAAAGCCTATACTTAAAAAAGAAAAACAAATTATAAGCGATGAAAAAGAGCAAAAGCGTATTGGCATACTAAAATACGGTAATAGCTCGTTAGAAGCGTTTAAAATACATGAGGGGGATCTAGTTGGATTCAGCCCTAGCAGCGAATACGAGTTTATCATAGATGAAAACAGATTATATCGCATGCGTACTAATGATATTACAATTAAATATGAATACAAAGGAGACGAAGTTGAATATAATCCAAGCTGGGCAAAAGGCTGTGGACGAACTTATTAAGGTAGCTAAGGAACCTATTGTAGATTCAGGAGATGACATAACAGCTGACAGACTTAAAAATGCTGCAGCTACTAAAAAGCTAGCTATATTCGATGCGTTTGAAATACTAACAAGAATACAGCTTGAAGAGGAAATGTTAAATGAAAAGCCTAAAAAAGAAACTAAAGAAAAAACTTTTAAAGGCTTTGCTGAAGGTAGGTCAACATGAGCTACAAACAAACTCTAGTAAAAATACTAAAAGAACACATAAAAGCTAAGGTATTAAAAAATAAAAATAGATACAAGAAGTGGGAATACGGATATAACAAAGAATACGATATGGTTGTTATATCTAAAACAGGTGAAATAGGTGAAGTATATGAAATACAAAACCTTAAAATAGCATTACCAAAGCCCGTAAATATAAAAAAATTTAAATCTAACTCTTGGCAACATACCGAATATCCTAAAGATCTTCAAAGAATAAAATCTGTGTTTGATTGGGAAGAATATCCTGAAGAATTTAAAGAACAATGGTATGATTACATCGATAATGAATTTACTTATAGAGAAAAAGGTTTTTGGTTTTACAACAAAGATGTTGCTACTTACCTTACTGGTACTCACTATATGTACTTGCAGTGGAGTAAAATTGATGTCGGTCAACCGGACTTTCGCGAGTCAAATAGATTATTCTACATCTTTTGGGAGGCATGTAAGGCCGATGTACGATCTTATGGATTGTGCTACCTTAAGAATAGACGATCTGGATTTTCATTTATGGCATCAGGCGAGGTGGTTAACCTGGCAACCATATCAAGTGATTCCAGATATGGCATTTTATCAAAGAGTGGACCTGATGCGAAGAAGATGTTCACAGATAAGGTGGTACCGATATCAGTCAATTACCCGTTCTTTTTCAAACCGATTCAGGACGGTATGGATCGACCAAAGACCGAACTTGCCTATCGCGTACCCGCGACCAAGTACACCCGTAAGAAGCTCGAGACCAACGAATCATTACGTGAACTCGACGGTCTTGACACCACGATCGACTGGAAGAACACCGGTGACAACTCGTACGACGGTGAGAAACTCAAACTACTCGTCCACGACGAAAGCGGTAAATGGGAGCGTCCGACGAACATACTCAACAACTGGCGTGTCACGAAAACCACGCTAAGATTAGGTAGTAGAATTATTGGAAAGTGTATGATGGGTTCAACAAGCAACTCATTAGATAAAGGTGGAGACAATTTTAAAAAGCTTTATTATGACTCAGATATTACACAAAGAAACCGCAATGGACAGACTAGCTCAGGATTATATTCTTTGTTCATACCTATGGAATGGAACTACGAAGGATATATTGATATGTATGGAGCACCTGTCTTCGACACTCCGAACAAACCGGTACTCAATGCGTATGGCGACGAGATCGAACAAGGAGTAATAGAGTACTGGGATAACGAAGTAGAAGGTTTAAAAAACGATCAAGACGGTTTAAACGAATTTTACAGACAGTTTCCACGTACAGAAAGTCATGCATTTAGAGACGAAGCAAAACAATCGCTTTTTAATCTAACTAAAATATACGAACAAATAGATTACAACGATGATATAACTAGATCATCACTTGTCACGCTAGGTTCGTTTCAATGGAAAGACGGTATTAAAGATAGCACTGTAGAATTTATGCCTAATAAAAATGGCAGGTTTAAAGTTAGCTGGGTACCAAAGCTAGAAATGCAAAACAGAATAAGACTTAAAAATGGTATTAAGTTTCCTGGTAATGAACACGTTGGAGCATTTGGTTGCGACAGTTACGATATATCAGGTACAGTTGACGGTATAGGATCTAACGGAGCATTACACGGGCTTACTAAATATTCAATGGAAGAAGCACCTGCTAATAGCTTTTTTTTAGAGTATGTTGCTCGGCCACAAACAGCTGAGATATTTTTTGAAGATGTACTTATGGCTTGTGTTTTTTACGGCATGCCAATACTAGCAGAAAATAATAAACCAAGACTGTTATACCATTTTAAAAGAAGAGGTTATAGAGGCTTTTCAATGAACAGACCTGATAAAGTTTACAGTAAGTTATCTGTAACAGAAAAAGAAATAGGTGGTATACCTAACTCTTCGCAAGATATGAAGCAGTCACACGCTGCTGCTATAGAATCTTATATAGAAAAAAACGTAGGGTTTAACAGCGAAGGATGTGGCGATATGTATTTTAATAGAACATTAGAAGACTGGGCAAGGTTTGATATAAACAACCGAACTAAGTTTGATGCGTCAATAAGTTCAGGGCTTGCTGTAATGGCTTGCAATAAAAACCTTTATACCCCAATCCAAGAAAGACAAGTTAAAAGTATAAACCTTGGAATTAAAAGGTACGATAATAAAGGATCAAGATCTAAAATAATTTAAAATAAATGATTAATAAAGCTATAAAGAGTTCTTTTCCCAGCCAAGCGGTTAGTGATTTAGAGAAGATGAGTGCAGAGTACGGCGCTAAGGTTGGTAGAGCTATAGAGCATGAGTGGTTTAATACTAAAGATGGTTACGACGGTAAAAATGGATCAGGTAGATATTCAACGTCAAAACAATCATTTCACTCATTAAGACTATACGCTAGAGGAGAACAGTCTGTTAGAAAATATAAAGACGAATTATCAATTAACGGTGATTTATCTTATTTAAACCTAGACTGGAAACCAGTGCCTATTATACCAAAGTTTGTTGACATTGTTGTTAACGGCATGGCTGATAGATCTTACGACATTAAAGCATACTCTCAAGATCCAGCGTCAATACAAGAGCGTACAAACTACGTTACTAAAATAGCTGAAGACATGCAAGCTAAGCCTTTTAATGACGCAGTAGCTGGTCAACTAGGTATAGATATATATCAAACAGATCAAAGCAAACTACCTGAGTCTACAGAAGAATTAGAGCTACACATGCAGCTTGATTACAAACAGTCTGTAGAAATAGCAGAAGAAGAAGCTATTAATAGTATTTTTGATAAAAACAAATACGAGCTTATATCTAGACGAGTTAATAACGATTTAACAGTTATAGGTATTGGTGCTGCTAAAAGTTCTTTTAATAAAGCAGAAGGTATTAAAGTAGAATATGTAGATCCAGCTGATTTAGTTTATTCTAATACAGACTCACCTTACTTTGAAGACATATACTATGTAGGTGAAGTAAAAGAAGTCTACTTAAACGAGCTTAAAAAACAATTTCCAGAGCTTACTGATGAGCAGCTAGAGTCTTACAAAGGCTACAACTCTTCTTATAGTAATACTGCTTACAACTCTAAAGCTGACGAGGACAATACAGCGACAGTATTATACTTTGAGTATAAAACATATGCTAATCAAGTTCACAAAATTAAAAAGACTGCTACAGGCGGCAGTAAAGCTATAGAGAAAAACGATACGTTTAATCCTCCAGCTTCTGATGACTTTGAAAAAGTAGATAGAGCTATTGAGGTTATTTACGAAGGCGCTAAAGTAATTGGTAGTAAAGAGCTTTTAAAGTGGGAGCTTAAAAAGAATATGATAAGACCAAAAGCAGATACAACGAAAGCTCAAATGAGTTATGCTATCTGTGCGCCGCGTATGTATGAAGGTCGTATTGAAAGTTTAGTAAGTCGCATGACTAACTTTGCTGATATGATTCAGCTTACGCATTTAAAGCTACAACAAGTATTATCTAGAGTAGTACCTGACGGTGTTTACTTAGATGCAGATGCTTTAGCTGAAATAGATTTAGGTAACGGCACTAATTACAATCCGCAGGAAGCACTTAACATGTACTTTCAAACTGGTAGTGTAATTGGTAGATCTATGACACAAGACGGTGATATGAATCGCGGTAGATTACCTATTACGGAACTTAATTCAAATGGAGGTAATAATAAGATCAGTGCGCTTATAAGCACTTACAATTATTATTTACAAATGATGCGTGATGTCACTGGTTTAAATGAAGCTAGAGACGGAGGCGTACCAGATAAAAATGCTTTAGTAGGACTGCAAAAATTAGCTGCAGCAAACTCTAATACAGCAACAAGACACCTATTGCAATCAAGCTTGTATATAACCCTAACAATGGCAGAGTGTATTGCAATGCGAGTGTCTGATGTTATAGAGTATTCACCAACTAAAGAATCATTTGTTAAAACGCTAGGAAAGTTTAACGTTTCTACATTAGAAGAAATGGCTAACTTACACTTGCATGATTTTGGTATATTTTTAGAGCTTGCGCCAGATGAAGAAGAAAAAGCTAAACTAGAAAATAATATTCAAGTAGCTTTACAGTCTGGTCAAGTATATTTAGAAGATGCTATTGACATTAGAGAAGTACGTAATATTAAGCTAGCTAATCAACTACTTAAAATACGTAGAAAAAAGAAACAAGAGCTAGACCAACAACAGCAACAACAAAATATTCAAGCTCAAAGCCAAGCAAACGCTCAAGCCGCACAAGCAGCTGCACAAGCAGATATGCAAAAGCAACAAGCTCTTACAGAGTCAAAAGCTCAATTAGAGCAAATGAAGTCGCAGCTTGAAATAGCTAAAATGGAAAGAGAAGCTCAGATTAAAAAAGAGCTAATGCAATACGAGTTTGAAATTAATAAACAATTACAAGAAGGTCAACTTGCTGTTGTAAAAGAAAAAGATAAGTTCAAAGAAGATCGTAAAGATGAAAGAACTAAAATACAAGCATCACAACAAAGTGAGCTTATAGATCAAAGAAAAAACAACGCACCGCCAAAAAGCTTTGAGTCCGCAGGACAAGATAATTTAGGTGGATTTGGACTTGAACAGTTTGAGCCGCGTTGAAAATAAACAAACAATTATATAATATTTTATCATGTCAGAACAAACACAACCTATAGAAGAGGTAGTAGAAGAAACAGTTCAAGAAACTAAAGCTGTAGAAGAAACACCTCAAGAAGATA
>Ga0209634_1003810_pt1 | contig 10071 bp, 5 predicted proteins | sample LinPmetageLP40_FD_184043 | JGI IMG/M metagenome (GOLD analysis project Ga0209634, IMG submission 184043) | Marine viral communities from the Pacific Ocean - LP-40 (SPAdes) (version 2) | ecosystem: Environmental > Aquatic > Marine > Oceanic | place: Pacific Ocean | collected 2010-08-26 | reverse complement strand
TACAAATGATGATGGGAATGTCAGATATACCCTCGTCGGTACTGGTGGCTATTAACAAGAACAACTGCGAGTACCACGTTGAAATTGTTGAGTATGATGAGTTTGAATTTGCTCACATCAAAGATAGAATAGAACGAGCGATACTCGGTAAAGCCAGAAAGATAAGTAAAGATGTAACAGACTGGCGATGCCGTGGATGTTTTAAAAGAGGCGTGTGCTGGGACGGTGTGGATGTACCAGTGAGATGTGGCACATGTACGTTTGCGTCTGCGCATCCAAGCGGTGCGTGGCATTGCGATAAGCACGACAGAGAAGCAAACAAACCATGCGATGATTACAAAATGTATGAACCGCTACCGAAGGAATAACCATGGACTGGGGTAAGAACATAATGATGTGGCAAGAGTTTAATGATCTTAGACTTGACTGCCTTAAAGCTGCAAGCACAGCGAAGAATGAAATCATTAGCATAACCGAACGCCTTGAGGTGTTAGCTGAGAACGAGCCAGACGAACAGACGATTAAAGCCAGACATAAAAGAAGAAGTCTTAGAGAAGACGTCGCGGATTATGAGCATGACGCACGGGTATTCGAGTACAAAATAAAGCACATAGAAATGGTGATAGCACATGAATCGATCTGAATGTTTAGACAAAGCGAAGTCTTTAATTAATGGGGATCGCGCCAAAGATTATGGCGATGCTTTCGACAACCACGAAAGGATCGCTGATGGCTGGAACCTTATTATCAAGGGGGCCATGAAGACACACGGGTATATCACCCCTCGACATGTAACCTTAATGATGGACTGGTTGAAGACAGCCAGACTTTTAAACAACTTAGATAGTGAAGATGGCTGGCTCGATAAGTGTGGTTACAGCGCTATAGGTATGGAATTTTGTGACAAAGAAAAAGAAATAGAAGACAGTCTTAGATCATTTTTAGGAAATAAAAAGTCACGATAGCCAAGTATGTATCTTGGTAGTCTGATCTATTCTATCTTCTATGCCGTGATATCCGCCGTTAACTTTCTTTGTTATCCTGCGAATGACGTCTTCATTCACACCCTCGTCTGCAATAGGAAACAGTTTATTCTTTCGAAAAAACCATAACGCAGTTTCGAAAGCATACTCTTCTTCCACCAGACTTGGGTCTGTCATAACGTCTGGCACCCCCATTTCAGAAGCGAACAAACGGTAATTTGCCTTGCCAGTGCATTGAAGGAAACCTCTGCCAATAAAATTTTGAGCGTCCGATACCGAAAGATTTCCGAGTGACTTGCGGAGGTACACCTTACCAGCAATTTTTGCTGGGTCTCTGTGATACTTCTTTGCTTCATCTTCCGTCTTAAACCGAGTGGGCCACGTCTTCATCAAGCCCTCCCAACTGTAGTTTAAGTTTTCCTTACAGACTTTGAAGCCACCACTTTCGTGCGACGATTGTCCAAGTAGATGTGCCGCTCGTTCGGGAGATAACTCGTAGTGTTTAGCAATAGCTTTAGCGGTATTGGGGCCGAATGAACCATCAGCGCCTACGCCAATCTTATCTTGGAGCCTGCGCATTGCGTTACTCATCGTCTCTTCCCTTCATTATATAATCTGAAGCAGTTAACTATGGTGTTTAAACTCACCATAAAAAGTAAGAATGCTTGCCAAGTTTCCATTACTTCTTGCCACCAAAGAACTTAGTTGCTGACCTCACGGCAAAGCTACTGGCCACGATTACGCCCAAGGTATATTGATACCAATCTGGCATAGTGGATAAAGCCTCAAACCCGTCTGCCACAGTCTTCCTGCCGAACTCTCCACAGAACGAAAGCACTAATGGAATACTAAATAAAATTACCAAAAATTCGTCTTTCCAGGAATTTTGTGTTCCCTGGGCCATAATCTTTTCCCAGTCTGCCTCAGACGTAGCGGCTGACAGCATTATCTTTGCCCTCGCGTCTGCCTCAGACACCTTCATCCGCGTCTCCGCAGCTTTTGTTTCCACCTTTGAGTTAAGCCAAGTGCCAGCTAGGTTTGCTATAGGGCCAAGGAATGCTTGTATCATTGCTCATGCCCCAACCAGACGGCGAAACATCCTGTGACAGCGCCAGTCACCACTGAAACAAGGCCAGCTTGTTGAGTGGTTGGGTCAGGCAATGTCATAAACCATTCGATAACTCGCCATGCTGAGATCGAAAGCATAACCATCATTATTCTTGGTAGTATCTTCCAGTGTAAGATGCGTTCCATAGTAACTGTCATTTTCTCAATCCTTTCGCATAACTCAGCGCAGACAGCTTGTCTCTTGTTATAATAACAATCATTCCTTGATCGTCTGTAATGATCCACCTGTTCCCACGTTCTTGTAGTATCCAGTTATTTCCATCCACTGCCCCAACTCGTCTGCCATGGGTTCTTGTTGTCCCTTGCTGATCGAGGCTCACCGACCAATCCATCAACTATTCCTTCTCGCGCCCGACGTATTCCGCCAACAACAGGGACACGAGTAGCAATCTCTCTAACTGCGGTACGTTCTTTAGCGTTGCTATTGTCACCGCCAAGTAAGGAGTCTTTCGCTCCAGCGCCTACATCTACCGCAGCCATAAATGTGCCGAACGATGGGCCAGCAAACGTTGATGCTATCCGCACCTTACCGTAAGCCCCGTTGTCAACTTGAGTTACTGCGCTGTGCATGATGTCTCCAAGTAAACCGAGGCCACCCATCATCAGCATCCCTTCCATGTACCAGCCAATGAAGTCTTGCTCGTTACCGTGTATCTTGTCGTCATAACCAAGGGCTTTGAGAGCGTTACGCTTGCGTAACTCTGGGCTTCGTTCGTCATCACCACCACGCATCTGGATGATATCCTTCGCAGCCAGTGCGCCCATACCGAAAGCAGGGCCAAGCGTTGCAAAGTACATTAACGGCTTGACGTTTCCTTGGGCAAACTCTTTGAAAACATGCCCACCAAGACGTGTCATCATTAGCGGGAAAGACTTGAGTTGGAAGATCATTGATCCCCAAGGCGTCTGCGCCCACAGCGGGATGTCATTCGGGTTTGGCTGGAAGATTGCATCGTCCGCGAACTTAATGATCCCTTTGCCAATTTGCTCATCATTGCCCATCAACTTGCGATCACCGAGATCAAAGTCTTTCTTTGCCCCTGTAGGTAAGAACTCGCCAAGGCCATAGTTATTTAGGAACCGAGCCGCTGTCTTGTATTGTACTGGCTGATCTCCGATTGGAGCGCCTTCTTTGTGATACTTGGTTGCCTTCCTAGACATCGTCTTGAATGCTTCGTAGCCAGTAGCACCAGCGATCTGACGGTTCATGTCCGTCCAAGGCGTCAACATCGTAGCATTGAAGAATGCGTTGGTTAGCTTTCCATCGACCGCACCGTACATATAGACCATTCTCTCATGCACAATATTTTCCATTGCCACGCCTGTATCGTGGATAAACTGTGCGTATTCGGGATCGGTCTTCCATTTGTGTAGACCTTTTGCCCAGTCTGTGAATGAGCCAGAGCGAATGATTGGAAGGGCTAAGTCACCAAGCGACGTAAGGGTTGTGAAGCCAAGCAGTGTGACGCTGTTAAAGCTGCGCATCCCTCTGCTGAAAGTCATCATGCCGCGAGAGCCTGTGCCAGTCATAGGTTTCTTCATCGCTACGCGCATAGCGTTTTCCATGAACTCAAAGTCGCTGGGTTGCCATTGTACTTTCTGGCCACCGAAGTCATCGAGCGCACCAAGTATAGCATCAGAGCGGCGCTTATAGGCCAGAGAGATGTTTCCATCTGCATCTTTAGGAGCAATAACTTCGAGCATCTTGCGAGCGGCACCAATCCCCTGATCTTTGTGAACCCTCATCATCTCGTCAATAAACTGAGCCGCACCACCTTCGTTACCTTCGAATGGCATTGCGTTGGTATCTGTGAGTGTTGCGTATTCAGGATAGCCATCCTCACTAAGCGCTCGAATATCTTTCCTAAATTCTTTTGGTGTAGTCAGAAGACGTACCATGCCTTCTTTGCCTGCGTCTGCCGCTAGAATGTAGTCATAGAAAGCGTGACTGTTTATTCCCATTTGTTTAGCGTGAGTAATACGACGGCTAGAACCTTCGAAGTATTTAACCAGTAAGAACTCAAGGTCGCCTTCAAGAAATGGCTCAAGCTCGTTGAGCATAGAAGGATACTTTTCTAACTCTATGATCCGCGAGAAATCGACGTTATCAAATTTCGGATTGCGAGAGCCGCCTTGGATGGGAACGAAGACGCCATCCGCACCGTCTTCCGCAAGCGTATCGAACAATCCGTCCGCAAAATCAGCAGCTTGCTCGTCAGTATAATCCATAATTCCCTTGGCGGTTTTCTCCACCTTGAAATACTTCTGCATCTTTGCAAGAAACTCTTCTTTATTTGCACGTATCTTCTCCTTGTTCCAAACTTGAGGTAGATAGTTTGGCCCACGGTCTCCAACATACATGCCCTCCGCTATCATCTCACGACGTTCTTCAACGAATGCGTTGCGTATCTGGTTCCATACAGCACGTTCTTTTGTGGTTAGTGCTGTGACCTGACGGCTTTCTTTTCCTGTTGGGTCTACGCCACGACGCAATGCGCGAACAATCTTATCATAACTTTCTGGCTGCTTTTGCTTTACTCCCGCAGACGCACGTCTTGCCCAGGCTCGTACCTTGCCGTCTGCGTCTGGCAGATCACGCAGGCTATGGTGAATCGGGAAATATTTAGTAGCAAATTTCTGATGAAGGTTAGGAAAGTTTTCCTTATACCATCTGGCTACCCAGTTAGCACCGAGATCATTCATCCGCTCAGACTGTGATTGTAAGAAGAAGAACGGAGAAGTCTTGCGCATCGCCTGCTCTTCTTTTACGTCGAGCTTTCGGCCACGTATCATAGACATTAGGGCTGAAGTCATCGGTGGACTTACCCCGTCACCTTCTAGGATTTCTCCAAGAGATGCTGGATTAATAGACTTAGTCCCTTCGATGTTACGATTAAGTATTGCCTCACCGACAGAGCCAAGTGTCCCTCGTGGGAATGCTTCGCTTGCACGATAGAACAACCGACTGTCGAAGTCGTCAAACTCATCCGCGTCAACATGCTTTACATTGCTGCTGTCGAATACTGTAAGAGCTTCGAACTGCGTAACAGACGCTTCGTATGTCTCACCGTTAGGCATGACATCTGTTCCCTCGATGCCCAATGTGCTGTTATGTGTAGATAGAATGCCGTCGTATCCATTCTCTTCCAAGACACCATTTATTTCTGCCTGCGCAGACGCACGTTCGCGACCGCTGCGCACATACATGTCAACCATGCTGTCGTATAATTCCCTACCAGTCAGACGACGTTGACTTACTAATTGCGCAAATGCCTCAACCTCTTCAGCCTTTAGGTTTGAATTTGTCTTTGCATTATCAACAAACATTTGAGGCAGAGCATCAGGGATGCCCTGTTCGTTAGGCATATAAATCTTTGAGGTCTGGAAGTTGGCTGGGTTCCTGACCTTAACAAAAGTTGGTATAACCATCGGCTCTATATTCAAGCCATTCTCACTGAGGAAATCGTTTAACTCAGCTTCTTCCTCAATCATATAATCAAGACGTTCACGCAATTTCTTTTGTGAAGTTGCAGGCTGGTTAAACTGTGCAAAGTCAGAATATTTACGTCGCATCTTTGATATTTGCGTTCTCGTATTGGACAAGTCTTTAGCGGCATAAGTCATCATTGAAGCAGTATCTTCGTCAATCTGCTCCTTAACTCGTAAGTCTTGTATTTGTCTGACCACACTTTCTAGCGTAGGCTTGCGTGAGTAGACCTCAGACGCGACCGCAGCAGACCTAGTAAGATAAACTCCTGGGCCGTACTGTCCACGTCTTGATCCTTCCAAGACTACGTCTGGATTAGAGGCTCTATTAAAAGCGCCACCTGATGGGGTGCCATGATAAAACTCAGTAAACCTACCACTCTCTCCATCGTAGCTAAGACCGTTCTCTGTAAACTTTCTGATCTTAGCCAGACGTGCTTGTGGACTAGCCATTATGTGATCGGCAACTACATCTGCTGCATTTGATGCGCTGACAAATTTGTTCTGACGTAGAGCGCCAGACATGGGCGCGTTACCAGCACTCTCAAACATATCGCCAAACAAGAACAAGCGTCGGTACTGCTGTTTAATATCGTTGCGGCCAACAAGGCCGTTAACGACGTAAGATATATACTCAACCATCTTGTCTAACGCACGGCTGAATGTATTTCGCATACGCAAATTACCTATGTTACCGTCAAGCGCTGCCTCAAGTATGTCGCCCTTGGACACACGCTCTGCCATGTAATTAGATAGACCTTCTGCGAACCACTCTTCTGCCAGTAGATCATCAAGCGATTCAGTTCTGCCTGCATATTTTGTAGCGTAAGCTGACTGGACGCGGTTCTTTGTGACGTCATTCGCCAGTGTGTAGGCTTCGCGAACAGCCGCAATCTCATCGCCAGACATCGCACCAGAACGCATCACTACGTGACCAATCTCGTGCATCACATCAAATGGATTTGATTTACCTTTAGTCAGGGCTATGGACATGCGTCGTAAGTCTGAGCGCATCTTGTTAAACTCTGGGCTGCGGAAGTCTGCAAACGCTGCGGTGCCAACAGTATTGGGGTCTGTATTTGCAAGTCTTGCTAGGTCAGCCGTGGACATAACATTCGCTTCGCCTAATGCGCCACGCGTTGTTTTGTTCATAAGGTTCATCATACGATAAGCCATGGTGCGGGCTGTGTACTGCACCTCTGGATCACGGTGTGTGACGTAGCTGAGTAGCTCACGTACAGACGCACGGGCTGCTGGAGGAATACCATCGCTTGATGCCAGACCAATGTTGTCGTTGACCTCATTGTCTAGGAACGAACGCTTTAGAATAACAGGCTGTATTGTGGGATGCCCATCTTTCTTTAGCATCTTGTTGGCAACTCGACGTTGCATTTCGTTCATGGCTTGGTCTGCAACCTTGGTGTTCTTATTCGCCAGAGCTTCGAACAGCATGTTCTCAAGCTCATCGCCCTTCATCGCCCTTACTTCTTTAGGGACAGCGACTTGCTTTGGCGGAAGTGGCTCTGCTTTAATTGAACGCACAAGCTCAAATGCAACTTGATCGCCACGCTCTGTGCCACGATGAGCAACGTATAGCTTACGAAGGTCACGGGCAGACTTTTCTTTTAGGCTTTCAGCAAATGCTGGGTCAACGGTTCGAGACTTCTTGACGTCACGGCGTAGTCTTTTCTTCGGCGACGTCTTCGTTGTCGAAGTTGCAGAAGCGTCGGCAGCTTTTTCTACACGAGCCTTCTTCTTCTTAGCCTTTCGAACCACTGCACTTGGCGTATCGCTGGGTACAAGTTCGCCGTCTAGTTCTGGTTTGGCTGACGGTGGTAAATCACCAGCCTCTGATCTCTTGTATGCCGCTTCGAGCTTGATGCTCATCAAGTCGATAAGTCTTTCTACCGATGTGTACTTTCTGTTGAATGGCTTGCCGCTCTTGGAAACAGGATATCCCAACTTCGGCTCGAAGGTTCCGTTGTAGCCATTAAAGTAGAAGTCACGCAGCATGTCGGCTGCGTCTGTAGGGTCACTCACCTCAGTCAGACCTTCGTCTGTCATCCAACGAGGCAGTTCGCCCTTGTCGTAGGCGTCAAAGTCAAATGGCTTGCCCGAAATAATTTCAGACATGTCGTCGATACGCTGTCGTATCATGTCACGCATAGGGATCAGCGGCATAAGTGTGCCAGTTTTTCCACGGGCTACTGCTATGTGGACACGCGGAGCCAGTGTGAGAAGCATGTCAACTATGTTGCCAGCAGCGAGTACGACGCCTTCTGGACTGTCAGCCTGCATGGCTTCGAGCATATCGTCTTTGTTCAAAGCTATCTCTTTAAGACGCCTGTCGTAAGTTCTTCCAGCGGTTGTGGTTGGTACTCCGTCTCGGCCTAGACCGAACGCACCTTGCTCATGCTCTGGAAGTATCTTCGCAAACAACGGCTCAAGTTCTGGGTCAATAGTAGTACCAGAAACATACCTATCAAAAATGGCTTGAATGTAGTTAACAATACGCTTCCAGTAGTTTTCGTTTGTTACTATACCGCCTTGTTTTCTTGACGCCCAAACCTCAAACTGTTGAGCAAATAACTCTTGTGGGCTATCGAGTCCATTCGTAACTTGTTCGGGGTATTGGGCAACACGTTGCCCAATAGCGTTCTCCTCTACGCCACCCTCTTTTCTATAAAACTGGTTGGCATACTTCCAAAACTCAGCACGATCTGAGCTTGTAAGGATGTTGCTATAAGCCCAGTGAGCAACCTCGTGATAAAGTATTGATATGCGCGGAACGGCTAAACCAGATTTAGCGTCTGGTCTAAAAGCAATTCCTTGTTTCAGCGTCATGTCTTCGACTGCTATAAAATCATACTCTGCACCTGGGGCCATCTTTTGAGTGGAAAAACCAGCTTCGCCAGTTCCCGAATAATTTGAGTCAATCTTTGGCCCTACGCTTCTATCTCCCCCAAGCGCAGCCATAAACCTACGTGCATCTTTTAACTCGTCGCTGGAAACGCCAGAAAATATTTTCTCAAGGCTTTTTATTGAATCAACACGCCGTGCATTTGGCATCTGCACACCAAACGGAGCAACTCTATTTAAGATGCCACTCACGCTTTCTATAGCAGAGCCAATCGTCTCATGTATTTCCAGATTTTTTGACCAGTTTTTTGAACTCAATATTTTTTCAGCCATAATCAAATGATCGACTGTAACATCGTCTAATTTCTTTGCGTCTTTAATACCTAAAGCATAACTTACCGCCGCTCTTTCGGTAGGCGTCATGGGTGAAATCTCTTCGACAAACGCAAGACTTGCCTCGATTATATTCATCGGTCTGCCAAGACTGTTTGCGTACCCAGCATCTACGCGCTGACCTTCTGGGCTTCCATATGCGGGATCAGATGTATCGTCTGGCGTTGCTTCGTATAGCTCACGAAGACGTGACTTGTTATTCGTAAACCGCTCACGGTCTGCGTACTTAATGTCCCAGTTTTCAAGCGCGTTTTTGCCAAGAATTACGTCTACGTTCTTGCCAGTGTCTGCTTGCTTTGGGTCTATCATGCGGACGTCTGCACCGCCGTCTTTCATTACGCGCGTCTTGTGCTTGGCGATAACTAACTTAGAGCCGCGTACTAATGGTAGCTTCTCTACTTTTTTAGGTGCTGCATCTCCTTTGCGTACAGCCTCAAGAGCTTTACGGAATGCCGCTGGGTCTGCACCAAACTCATCTAATAGTTTCTTCAAGTTTCCTGATGCAGCAGACGATGTATCTGCCATTGTCTCTTCGACTGCGGGATTTATTTTTTTGGTAGGTGTTTCCCCACGAGCTTCTAAAGCCAGTTCCATACTGTCGTAAGCTCGCTTGGTGTAACCGTCTGCGTAAGCAACGCCGCCCTTCGCAGCTTTTACCTTACCAGAGCGGGTCATAATAGTTTCGCCAGCTTGCGTTGAATACTCAATAATAGTTGGGTAATCTATCGTACCACGGTTTAAGCCAGCTAATGAGCGAGCATAATTTTCGGGTACACCTTTACCTAACAAAGTTTCATATTGTTCTTCGGCTCTTTTAAGAGCGCCACCCTCTAATGGCTTCTCTGGTTCTCCGCGAATTATGCCCCTTCGAGCTTCAGCTAACGCTTCTTCGAAGTTCATTTCATTGCGTTTAACGCGCATGTCTGGAGTGGTAGTGTAGTCGCTACCTTTACTAATCCTTGTTCCTCGACGTAGGAAACCTTGAATACGTCCAGCAGAATTTAAGCCAGCAGTGGGTAAATTAGAGGCGGCTTCAATGCTTTCACCTGTCCCTCGTATTGGTGTTTTATCAACTGTTCTGTTTTGTAAGACTTCGCCACGGGCAATAGACGTAGCCACTTCTGAAGTCATCCCAGGCTGGGATTTTCGAATTGATGTTGCCCGACGCTTTATTCGGTTTAGTTCTGTCTTTGTGAAGTTTTCCGCCTTATTAGTAACAACC
>Ga0209634_1003809_pt1 | contig 10075 bp, 2 predicted proteins | sample LinPmetageLP40_FD_184043 | JGI IMG/M metagenome (GOLD analysis project Ga0209634, IMG submission 184043) | Marine viral communities from the Pacific Ocean - LP-40 (SPAdes) (version 2) | ecosystem: Environmental > Aquatic > Marine > Oceanic | place: Pacific Ocean | collected 2010-08-26 | reverse complement strand
CTTTGAATCCAATGAGCCATTTATTTTTTTAATCTCATTAGTTAATGGAGCTACACTTTTTGTATTTTTAAAATGGATGAGATACTTGCTATATTTCTTATCACGCTTATTTAAAAAAAGTCCATCAGATTGTTTTTCAATATTGATTTTATCATCTTTTTTTAATATTTTTTTTAAAGCATCACTAATATAAGTAATTCGATCTTCTAAATTATATGGAAACTTAAATTTTTTGTGATTATATGGTATAATCATATACGTTAGTTTATTTTTATCTTTATCAGTTGAATATTTCTCCATATACAATAATTTAATTTTAAGTAATTCACATATATTAATTCTTGTTTCTTTTGCAACAAAGTCTAATTCTTGCTTAGTAACATTAGGCATATTTTTTAATAAATTTAGTAGATAATCTTTATCTTTTGATGTGCTGCAAACAGCTCCTTTTAATGTAGGAATTCCTGTTCCACGTTTTTTAACAAGGATTTTATTTCTTTTTTCTCTAATTTTAAATAAATCAGAATTATCATTATCATGAACATTATAATTTTTATCAATTATTCCTACAATTTCATTTTCATTTCTATTATCATAATATTCTTTGTTACTTTCAAAATCATATTTATATTTATTATTTTTTTTATTTTTGCTTACATCAGCATTATTTTTACCTAGATCACTTTTAATTGATTCTTTTCTTCTATCTAATTCTTCTTTACTAAAGGTTGATTTCATATAATTTGTTATAGTTAAATCGTTCATCAAATTTTTATTAAATGTTTCTCTATAATACATTGGTACATCTTCATTTTCATCAAATGGTTGAAATATATAATATTTGTCTCTATGAATTAAGTATCCAGAATTGCTATATTTATCATAAATTGTATCTCTGAAATTATTAAAATCATTTTCAGTAATAGGTATTAATTCATCTAAAGCCTTATAAACAAAATAATCATCAAATAAAACTTTTTTTTCATCACTAAAATTTGATTTAACGGCTTCAGTTATTTGTGCCAAGGTATAGACATGTTTAAATCTATAAATATTTTTAATTAATTCTTTGACTTTATTAATTTCATGACTTGCTAAGTTATTATTAAATGTATTATAATTTAGTTCTTTTTTATCTAATTTTCTGTATATTATACTATTTTTTTCAAGTAATTCATTTAATTTTTTATCTTTACATTTATAATCACAACGTGTAAAATCACAAATTGCTGGACAAATCAATTTACCTTTATTTTTATTTTCTAATGTTGGTTCAACACACCCTTTATATTTATCAATTTCTTCTTGAAACATATTTCCACTTTGCAATAGTGGGCAATCAATAGCAACTTCTTTTAATGCTCGTTCTATTTTTTTTATTAATATATATTTTTTTTCTGCTTTAATATATAATTCTTCTTCGGTTGAGGGTTTGTTCTTAATGGCTACAACATACCGATATATATTAACTTTAGGAAATCTATAAGCATCAGTAATAACATCTTGATGTTTACATTGTCTTATTGCTCTTCCTATAACTTGATCTACTTTTCCAAGATTAAAATGAACATCTAATATATGTACTTCTCTTGTATTTGCTAATGTGACACTTTCATTCATAACTTTAGATCCTAAAATAAATTTAATATATCTACCATCTTTATTTTCAGTATTATTAAATACTTCTCTAATTATTTTTTGTTTTTCTTCATTTACAATTACATCAACTGTCTCATCTGTTTTTCCGGTAACTGTCATAAATGTAGCTGGCATAAATAATTTAGGATCATTCTTCTTCTTTGTATATTCTTTCAATGTTAGACCAGTTCGATAATCTTTTGTATCATCTTTAATATCATAATTATTTTTATCTACATCGTATTCTAAATATCCATTTTGTATCAATATTTCCTGAAACATATCTATTCCAACTTTAACTAAATTAGAATATATGAATGCTGTCCCGGGTTCTTTCCTACCAACAACAAGTTTTTCTAATCGATTTAAACATTTATAAAATTTAATCGAAAAGTTTTTCAAATATTCTTTTTTCAAAATATAACCAGTTAAAATTTTATTATTCGATTCATATAAAATATTTTTTTCATCATCCGATTTTATTTTATTATTAAAAAATTTTTTATTTATTTTATTTAAAAGTAGGGATCCATTAGTTTTTAATTGACTTTTAATTAAATTTATTCCCTCAGTACTGTAATATCCAATTATGTCTTTTTTATTTATAGATAAACCAGGAAATGTGAAATTAGCTACAGCAGACGATTTTCTATCTAATGTATCTTCAAAAGTTGCTATAGTTTCATTGTATGTTTTTAATTGAAATTCATTCATATAACATTGAACTACGGGTGTAAATATCATATATTTTGGAATAATGCCTTTATCAACTCTTTTAGCAAAAGTGTATGGGATTGCCCCTCTAAAAAATGAAACATATCCATTTGCCATATTTTGTAAATATTCCATTCCACCAGGTTTAAATTTCATTAAATGATTTTTTTCAGATGAAAATACTTTATCTCTAAGTATTTTACTATCTTTGGGACGTATAAAATTAAGTAATTCTACAATATCATCAGCTAAATTTTTCATTGGTGTAGCAGATAATAAAACAACCTTTAAATTTTCAGAATTTTTGATTATTAATTTTAAAGCCTCACCATATTCATTACCTGTTAAATTATGTGCTTCATCAACAATTAAAATTGTATTATTTAGGTTATGAATTTTATCAATAATAATTTCACGTTCATATTTTCCATCATCGCCTTTTCTATAAGAAGATTTTATTTTATTATTTCCAACCATTTTTTTTTCTATTATTTTTTCTCCTAATACTTTCTTATAAAATGTTTTATAACTCATAATTTTATAATACTGTAATGCTTGATGTATAGCCATTTTTTTTTCTCTATTTATTTCATCTTCATTTAATAATGACAAATTTTCTCTATTTTTTAGATATGCTTCACCTGTACATACTAATAACTCATTTTTAAATGTTTCTTTATTATTTGGACCAAAAGAAAGTATATATATTTTTGTATTATATTTTTTAACCATATCTTTAAATTGTTCAGCTATTGCAATTGCTGAACATGTTTTTCCTGTACCAGTACCATGAAAGACTAAAACACCTTTGTATGGCGTATTTGGTGCTATAAAGTTAGATAATATTGTTTGTTGCTCTCTTAATTGAAAATCACCTGCACATACTTTATCTCGATATTCTTTTATTTCATCATAATTTTTAAATTTATTTCTTGAAGGAATTTTATGATAGTAAAATTCTCTTTTCTTAAATATTTTACTTTGAAAATTATCTTCTGTTGGTAAAGGATATGAATATTCTTTATTTATGTCATCTTTTAAAGCTTTTGACATTACTATATTAATGATATAATAGATAAAATTTTAATTAAAATTTTATTTAATACAAATCTTAAAATTATTTATTTGTTTTTGCAAACGCACCGTAAATGAGCGACCTTTTATTATAATATAATATATTACATCTTATGAAAAAAAAAATATTATATTATTATATATTGGTATATAAATAATGGAAAATAATGTTAAAAAAAATTTATCCACAATTTCATATTCGTATCAAGAAAGAAAAGAAATATCACAAAGAATAAGAGAACTAACAAAAAAAGAAGAATACATACAAATATTTAAAATAATACAAAAAGATAAAAATACTAAATATACAGAAAATTCAAATGGAATATGGTTGGATTTAAAAAAATTAGATAATTCAACAATAAATAAAATAAATAATTATTTAAATAAATTATCTAATGCTGAGGAATTATCAGATTCAGTAAATTCAATGGAATATGTTCCTTATTCTAATGATGATATAAACTTCTCATCAATAACAAATGGTCCAAAATTTAGTAATTATGAAAAATCTATTATAAGAAGACACCGTTATGGTGAAGATATTATTCAAAACTCATCAACCGATGAATAAAACAATTAAAAAATAAAGTTTATTTTTTTATCTTTTGATATTAAATTAATACTTTGTAATCTATTATTTGATATATATTTATATAAATCATTGATAGAATATATTTTATTATTATTAATTTTTTTTAATTGAAATATATTGTCTAAATCAACATTTAATTTATTATAAGTTGAATTAATCAAGATTATTATTTTTTCTCTATTTAATGATAAATTATCATGTGAATTTATTAATCCAATAAAATTATAATCAATTTTAGTATTATAATATTTATACAATATTTTTATCAAAGGTATGCTAAGCTCGCAAAAAGTTAATCCATCAATATTAATAAATTTATTATTATATTTGTTGTCAATTTTTAATATATTTGATATTGAAGTTAATTTTTTCTTCATTAAAAAATGATTAAATATTGTTTTACTATCATTTAATCTTTTAATAGAAATTGAAATTTTTTCATTGAAATTAAAATTTAATAATATATATGTATCTAGTGGTATTTTATATTTAATACTTGGAAAATAAATATTTCCATCTGAATCAACAATTCTGTGATCTAATTTAATAATAATATCATTCTTTTGCAGTTTACTATCATCATCAATTAATACTAATTCATTATTTAATAATTTATAGTTCAAAGGAAGACAACTTATTTCATCAGGTTTATTATTAATAAAATCATCAATTAATTTATGAATAAAATAGCCAGGAATTATTTTAAATTTATCTGTCTTTTTATTATATGATGATAGTATTCCTAATATTTTTCCAATTTTATTAAAAACAGGGACACCTGATGTATTTATTAATAAATCTTGATTAACATCATTTTTTAAGGAACATTCATAAAATGGTATTACTGGCATTGTTTGACAGTTATCAATATTTTCAAAACCAATATTTTCTAAAGTAAAAATATTATATTGTTTCGAATTATTTCTAGAATTATAATAAAATATTTCCATTTCAGTACCTTTATTGGGAAATGATTTTAATATTTTATTTAATGAAAAACAATTTAAGTTATTATCATCTAAATAATTAATGTTATTATTTGATATAAACTTATCTAATGATTTTGATTGTACTTTATCTAAGATAACCAAATTACTATATAATGATTTTTTTACAATCTTTAATTTTCTAATTTCTTTTTTATTATTAAATTGATAAATTTTTGTTTTTTCATCTTCATAATTATTTCCTGTAGTAATAATAATTTTATGATTATTTGCTAATTTTATATGTAAACAGTGATTTTCCATATAAACATTATTTGTTGAATTATTTGATTTCCATTTTAAAAAATTAGGTCTTTTTGAATAAATTAGTGAAGTTAATAAATAGTTGCTCATAATTAATATAATATATATCTAATTTTTCATTTTTGTATAATTATATTTCAATTTTTCTAATATTTTTTTTAATAGATTGAAAATACTCATTGATAATAGGGGTACCTTCATTATTAGAGAAATTGTCTAATAATATTAGATTAAACTTATTTATTATTTCATTAATAAATTTTTTTAAAAAGTTTGATACAGGCAAATCGGTATTAACACGCTGTGCCATTGATAATTTCATAAATAATGGATTATATAAATTAGGAAATGTTTCAATCAACCATTTAATTTCTATATTTGATATTATTTGTAAGTTTATTTCTGTTGAATTTGGAAAATTCATTTTACTATTATACATTATTACTTTATATGGATATTTAACACTTGTTTCCAATGCTTCAGAATTTCTAAATCTAGGTTTAATCATATATGTAAAAAAATCCTTTTCTTGTTTATCTAATAAAATGTATGAATTCCCAAGATTACCATAACCTTCATTTTTTATTGCAATATTTGATGGATTTGAAAACATAAATATTTTAATTATACTGTCAATTTTATTACTTGATTTATTAATAGAAAATTTTGATAAATTTTCTTCAAACCATTTTAATTTTTCGTCTTGATAATCTTCATTATCTCTATCAATTGTTAGTATATTTTTCTTATTCTCATAATATAAAAATAAAAATTTATTCAAGGTTATACTATTTATATAATTATTTTCACACCATATATTAATTTTAGCTTCATTATTATTAATATCATCTAATATTGGTTTATTGATAACTTTATCACTGAAAATTATTTTATTAAATGAATTATTATTAAATAGTTCATTTTTACTATCTAATTCTGCTAATTTTTTATATGTTTCTTCTGGTATATCACCATTCACAGGATTAATTATACTAAATTTACTATTTTTTTTTAAAGATAAATAAATATCTCTATATTTATTAAATTCATTCTGCAACTTTAATTTAATATCATCAATATTTTTTATTTTAAAAATATTAAGATAATTAAAAGATTGTTTAAAATTATTAAATATATTTAATAAAGTAGCCAAATCTGATTTATCATTACCATGAATATTAAAAAATGGGTCAAAATCTTTAATTCTTTTATTTTTTTTATTTATTATCCATTCTAATAAAGAATTATTTGATGCTTGTAACATTGATATTAAAATTAAAGCTTCCTCCAAACAATTATATTGTATACTCATCCCAATTATATATCCATAATCTTCTTCTGCTTTAAAAGTTGATAATAGATCTAAAATTTTAGATCCTAAAATAGTTTTCTTAAAATAATATTTATAATTATTATTCATAGTAAATTTAATATTATCATTAATATTGACAATTAATAATTTATTAATTAAAATATTAAAAAAATGCCTAATTAAAATAGTGTCTGTTATACCTTTTAATTGAATCATTTTTCCATATGATGATATTGATTTTGCAAATAATACATATCCTGTTAATATATTTCGTGTTATATCAGATTCATTTGGATGAATTATATAAAATGTTGCTGTGTCATCATAAAGAACATCATAATTAAATCCACTTATATAATTATTATAATAATTTTGTCTAATATCGTTATAAGGATATGAGTTAAAAAATTCTGATTCTTTAAAAGTCCATGATAATGTTTTTTTGTTAATTGTATATTGTTTTATTAATGTTAAATAAAAATCTGAAGTAAAAATAAATTTTTTGTCTTTATTATTAAATAATTTAAAATAGTTTTCATCAAACTTTGTTGGAATATTAGGATCATATTCCGGATCTAAAAATAATTCTTCTTTTTTATCTTTTTGATAAAATCCTTTTTTATTAACAACATAATTTGTTTTTAATAATTTATATATATTTGCACTAATATTTTGATTTGTAATTTGATATTTTGGTGCAATATTTTTTCTAGCATTTTTTTCATACATATAATAAACAATGCCATCTGCAATTCTTCCAACACGACCTCTACGCTGTACCCTACTAGATTCTGAAATTTTTTCAACTTCTAGAACAGATGTTTTAGTCTTCATATTATATTTACTAACCTTTGCATAGCCATTATCAATAACATATTTTAATCTAGGTATTGTAATAGATGCTTCGGCAACATTAGTCGCTACTATTATAGCACGTCGATATATTCCAGGTATTACATTTTTATCTTCAATATATTCTGATCCCCATTCATTGACAATATTAGTTTTTTTATTTTTTATATTACTAATTTTTTTATCAATATGTAAAATAATATCTTTATATTTCATATTCATCATAGAAAAATATGGCAAAGCTATATCTTCGGTAGGCAGTGATTCATTTAATGCTCTGACAATCTGTTTTATTTCAGCCATACCGGTTGAAAATAATAGAATTTCACCAGATTTATCAGAATTACAAATTTCTATTGCTTTTTGGATTGAAAGTTCTTGGGCTAAATTACTATTTTTAACTTCATCTAAACCAAATTTTATTGTGCCTTTAGGTAAATAAATGTCATCTATTTTATACTGGGTTGTTTTCCCAGGAGGAGAAATATGATATCTTCTATCTACAAATTTTCTATCTACAACAATATTTTTATTACTTTCTGAATAATCTAATCCTAGATTCAATGGATACATAATATTATCATTAATTTCTCTAAAATATCTCCTATAAATAGGTTCATCGTCGTCTATTGTAGCACTAATAATTACAAAACGTAAACTATTATTCAAATATAATGAATTTCTTGCAATAGAAATTATTATATCCATATTAACATTATGTTCATGAGCTTCATCAACAATAATAATATCATACTTATTTTTTAAACTAAATGAATAATCATTTATATTATTACGATAATTTTTTTCTTTTAATGATAAATTTTGTACCATTTCTTCTAATAAAGTCCCATCTGTAACAATCTTTAGCATCGTTGAGTTAAAATTTTTATTTGTATGATTTTCCATCATATGTTTATATTGTATCCAATAATTATCTGTCATAATATCATTTTTAAAAGTATCTGAATATACTTTAATAGGAATACCCATCTGACTAGAAATAGTATCTGCATTACCAACTGTTGGCGGAACTCTTGGTTGTGTACATATAACTTTACCATTTTGTTTATAATCAAACATCATTAATGAATACATTAATAATTTTGGGGCTTGTGTTGATTTTCCTTGACCTGTTGAACCAGTGACTAATAAAACCCGATTATGAATATAATGATGAAAAAACTGAATTTGACAAATCCAATCCATTGCATAAAATCGGAACCAGTATGGTTGTTTTTCTGATAAATAAGTAAAAAAATCAATATCTTGATATTTATTATTTTTTTTTTTCTGTAAATATTTTAGATTTTTATATTTATCTTTTGTGATAAAATAATAACAATTTCCATATTCTTTTTTCTTTTCAGATGTAAATACTAGTTCGATTAATTTATTTTTAATATGATTATTTGCAGCAAAATATGTTGATGGAATTATTTTATCATCAGTTAATTCTTTTTCTGGTATAAACTCACTTAAAATACCCTTAAAAATCAAATTTTCAAATACTGTTTCAAATAAATTATTTTCAATTTGTTCTGATATATCTCTAATATATTCTTTGTAATTATTATCATTTGGATAAATATATTTATAATTATTATTTAATGAAAACCATAATTCATTAACATTTAATATTTTCCTTTCAATCAAATTAATTTTATTTTGTTTATCCATTGATTGATAAAAATTAAATTTTGTTTCCCAATCATAAATTTTTTTTTTTTCTTCATTATAATTATTATGATATAATGATTTACCAAAATTATAAAGATTTTTAAATAATACTGGATATTTATTTCCATCTTGAAATAATATACAACTATTATTCAATTTTATTTCATTATTAGATTCAATAAATATTTTTTTTCCAAAATAAGTATTTTTCACTTGCTGAATTACTTCATGAATAAAATCATAGATATATTCAAATGACATATTATCAATAATTGTTAAAAGTTTTATATCAGATAAATTATTAATATATTTTACATCAAAATCTTCTTTATCAATATCATCGCCTGAATTATCTTCTTTAAATTTCTGATAATCTTTATCATTAATAATCTCACTAATATCTATGGAATTAACTTTATGAATTTTTGTATAATTAGTAATAAAAAAAATAAGCATATATTTGAATAATTTGGAAATATGAGAATATGAATATGATAACATATTAGATTTATATTTAATTGCATTTTTCATAATTTCCCATTTTTTTTCTAAAATATTTTGATTTTTAAAAGATAAATCATCCCAAATAATATTTTTTAATAAAGTATTCAATGGAAATATATCAAAAAGTATAAATAACTGATATGAAATAGATTTATTTCTATTAATATTAACAGGATATATAATCCATTTTATATTTTTAATATTTAAATACATATCAGTTACAAAAGTATTGTAAATATCACCAATATATAAACCATTATATTTCTTTAAAAATTTAATATTAAATCCATATTTTTTCCATTTTCTAAAATTATTTATTGTATTGATATATAATTGTGTTTTTTTATATGAATTTATTGTTATAGGTCTAATATTTATCCAATTTATATATAATTTTCCATTTATAACATCCAAAGTATGTAAAAGTGCCATATAATTATTGGCACTTTTACATACTTT
>Ga0209634_1003807_pt1 | contig 10080 bp, 19 predicted proteins | sample LinPmetageLP40_FD_184043 | JGI IMG/M metagenome (GOLD analysis project Ga0209634, IMG submission 184043) | Marine viral communities from the Pacific Ocean - LP-40 (SPAdes) (version 2) | ecosystem: Environmental > Aquatic > Marine > Oceanic | place: Pacific Ocean | collected 2010-08-26 | reverse complement strand
TATACGACGAAGGTGATGTTGTACAAAACAGGTTTACAGGTCAAAGTATTGAGCTAAACAATATAGAGCTTAGTATGTATGACTTTGTAATGGGTGCAACCATGACATCTGAACTAGGTATGTCAACTACTAATAATGAGATAGTTAGAGATTTACGTAAAGGATTAAGCTGGTTTAGACAAAATAATGCAGAAGCCTATATGGTTTTACTGGATTAACAACGGGCGCAATGGTTATAAAGCAGGTTCGATTCCTGCTGCGTCAACTAATATTAACTAAAAACAAAAAAATTATGGGAAACATGAGTTATTGCCGTTTTGAAAACACGGTAAGAGCAATGCAAGACTGCGTAAATGCTATTAGAGAAGGTGAAACCGATGACTTAAGTAGTTACGAGACTGTAGCTATCGAACAATTCTTATTAATAGCACATGAAATTACAGGGCTAGAAAATAGTATTGAGAATGCAATAGAAAAGAACTACGATAATGGCAACTAGAAACGTAACAATGATAGTAGATAGAGAGCTAGCTTCACACAATGAGGCTGGCTTTGCCTGTAACCCTGAGTTAGTAGACGGAAATAGCTACGTAAATATGTATCTACACCATGATGGTTACCCTGAATGGAGAGCTGTAGAACTAGCTAGTTGGCTTAAGCACATGAAAAGTAACGGAATAGTTGCAGATGGGTCGAAAATGGCCGCTCATTTAGTAAAAGACTTTCATTACCAGTCTCAGTATTTATACCCTTCTCACGTAGACATCGATCACCATTACACGTATGTTATATGGGTTGGTAAAGCAGACATATGGATGTCTTGCTGGAATCAATACAGGACAGAATGTGTGTTTGTTCTAAAAATAGATGACGTCTTATCTAGATACAAATGTGACTACGACTACACTGATTGGGAAGTACACAAACAAAATACAAAACAAGTTAGATAATATATAAAACGTATATGAACGATGAAGATATTGAAAAAATAGCAAAAAGAGTTGCTGAGTTATTATATGACCTAGCAGCTAATCCTAAGGCATACGAAGATTCTTTTGTAATACCAAAGCAAGATCAAGAGCAAGTACTTTTAGCTGAGTTAGCTAGGCTTATGACGCTATTGTCTTCTTATTTAGAAAGAGAGGAATACGATAAGTGTGCTGTGCTGCAAAATAAAATTAAAATAATAGAAAATAAAATAAATAAATTATGATAAAACCAATGCTTGCGCATAAAGTAGGCAAAAAAGAAATTGATTTTTATGAAAAAGTTTTTTTACAAAGAAAACTAGACGGTGTACGGTGTATCTTTACTAAAGACGGCGCATTTTCACGAACAGGTAAGCAATTCAAAAACGTTGCACATCTTGAAAGTGATCTTGAAGACTTTTTTAAAGAGCACCCTTTTACTGTTTTAGACGGTGAACTATATAATCACGTTCTAAAGGACGATTTTGGAAAGATTATATCATTAGTCAGAAAACAAAAACCAACTGATGAGGATGCGCGTGACGCAGCAAAACTTGTACAATATCACGTATATGACGTGGTAGCTGAAGGACCTGACTATGATGTTCGTTATATATGGCTTGTAAACGCCTTGCCTATAGCTAGATCTATGACGCTAATAAAAAATCCTATTGTAACAAGCTTAAAAATGGCTCAAGAATTACATGAAGTATACTTAAGCGAAGGCTATGAAGGATCTATGCTTAGGCTAAACAAGCCTTACGAGCAAAAACGTTCTTATAATCTACAAAAGTTTAAAGACTTTCATGACACTGAAGCTACAATAATTGATTATGTTACAGGTAAAGGCAAACGTATAGGTACACTAGGTAAGTTTGTTATGCGAGATGACGAAGGTATTGAGTTTGGTTGTCCGCCAGGTAAAGGTTACAACTACGAAGATCTAGCTGATATGCTTGTAAATGTAAACGACTATATCGGTAAGCGAGCTACGTTCACTTATTTTCAACGAACTAAAGCTAACTCTTACAGACACCCACTATTTAAAGCACTTAGAAATTATGAATAAATTAGAACAAAAAAGAGCAGAAGAAATTAATCTTATGCCTATAGAAGAAATAGAATTGCTATCGCATAATTTATCACAAGCAGAGCTTGATAAGTGGTCAGCAGCTGGGTATGATGGCGCAACATACGTTGCTTTAAGCCAACAACAGCATTGTGCATATTCTGGTCTAAAATCACCTAAAGCCTATGAGTAAATTAATATGGAAACTATACAACGAGAACATGATAAGCCAAGAGGTAGCAAACCTCTTATTAGAGAAACACTATGAATAATAAAATAAATATGAGCACAAAAATATATAAGCATTTAACATCAACTAACTATGAAAACATATCTGAGAAAATTAAAAAGGCGCAAAAGAAAAGCCCAGCACGTAATGTTCATGGAAAATCAAATAAACCTGCTTAATAATGAGATAATAACAGATGTCTTATGCGGTAATTATAAACTAAGAGTTTACAATAAAGCAAAGCTTTTAAAGAAATACAATCGAAGGTTAAAATTAATTTTATACTAAGCATGACACATGCCCTATAGTATATATAAGTAATAGGCTTATGTCACAAAAAAGAAAAATACAATGGATCAATGAGCAAAAAGTTATCTATAGGCAAATGCCTATTAATGACGTCGCTTCTATTGAGACTGATAAGTACATGTTCTTTGAAAATGGCACGTATGAACACTATTGTTTATTTAATACAAAAGCTAAGATAACAACATACAAGAGTTTAAAATGGCATTACCTAGTCTTATACTATTTAAACCAGGATAGACCTGAAGGATTATTACCATCGCATGTGTATGAGTTTATTGCAGACAAAGAAAACGGATTTGTTACATTTTTTATTAGTGACAAGAAGTTAAATGCTATGATAGACGATGTATTTGCAACAGGTGGCGAACCTCCAAGAAACAAAATACGTAAAGTTATATTCAAAGACTTTTGTATGTTAGACGTTAGTGAAAAGCTTAAGATCGTAGGAAAATTAATAGGTAGAAAAAATATGGTAGATCAAGAATCAATATATCAATGCATGTTAGATCTTAACGAGCTTGGTAAAAAAATAACATGGAGTAGAGTAGCTGGTCTACTTAATTGCTCAACAAGAACAGTTCAAAGAAATTTAAACGAGTCATTAAAAAATGAAAAAAAACTTTTAAATGAAGAAATATAACATTCAAAACTACATCAGATACAAAGAAGATGTAAAGAAATCTATTAGAGATTTAGAAGGTTTATTTTACGATGAGTACACTAGAGATGAGCTAGTTGTTAAATTTATGCCATTAGTTGAGTCTATGGCAAGAAAATTTTCAACGGCAAGTCACGCATCAGGTGTGTTAAGTATCTTAGATCTATTACAAATAGGAAATGAAGCCCTTGTTCGTGCTGTAGACAAGATAGACTGGACAATACTAAATGAAAAAGATGATGTAGAGAAATCGTTAAAATCTTTTTTTAGTAAAAGAATAAAAGGAGCTATACGCAGAAGAGTAGACAGACATAGAGGTAATATAAGAATACCAGAGCACAAGCTTAACGAGATGAGATCAACTAAAGACAAGGCTATGGTTCAAATGTTTTTTAATTCTATTTTCTTAAGCATTGACAAGCCGATGAAAAACGAAGAAGAAAGTATGTATCATCAAATTGCAGACAACTCTGAAGCATATAACATACAATTATTAAATTTATACTTAAAAGGATTAATGCAAAAACACTTAAAAAATCAAGAGTATGAAGTGTTAAGACTTTCGTATGGATTAGACTGTGAAAAGCATTCTGCTAAACAAATTGCAAGTATATTAAATATACCTGGAGTTAGCAATTATGTGCGTGTTTCAGAGATAAAAAGACAAGCCGTAGACAGGCTTATAAGCAGCGTAGATCACTCACAAGTGCTTGACTACCTGTAAGTTAACAATGTAAAACTATATATTTATATGTGATTATATAGATATACCAAATACCAAATATTATGACTTTAAACGATAAGTTAATTACAATTCAAACAAACTTTAAATCTAAAAAATCTAGATTTAATTCTTTCGGCAAATACAACTTCAGATCAGCCGAAGACATTCTCGAAGCTACAAAACCCTTTTTAAAGGAGCTAGGCGTCTCAGTTACGATAAATGAAGAGCTAATATCCCCAAGTGATAAGCCGGTTATAAGAACCACGGCATTACTAAGCGACGGGGAGAGCTCAATTATTGCGCAAGCAATCGTAGGTGTAGACTTAAACCAAAAAGGTATGCAAGTACCTCAACAATATGGTAGCGCGTCGAGTTATGGCAAAAAGTATGCACTAGGTAATCTATTTCTAATAGATGACACAGCGGATGCAGATGCAACTAATGATCATGGTAAGAAGAAATTCGAACCTAAGAAGCCAACTTTAACGTCTAAGAAAGATCCAGCTTATGAAAAAGCGGTTCAATATGTAACAGCAGGCGGTAAGTTGTCAGCCATAAAGGCTAAATATGCTCTATCTCAAGAAATAGAAGGAGCATTAAACACACTATAATATGAACAAAGAAGAGGTAATTAAAAAGTTACGAGAAGATGAACATTACTATGGTGCTTTTGGAAAAAAGTATTTAAGTAATTCTGACGTCGGAACTTTACTTACAAATCCTTTGAGCCTTGGTAAGGCCTTAGAGCCAAGACCAGCATTTCTAGTAGGTGGATATTTCCACACAGCTATTCTAGAACCTGATAAACTAAAAAAGTTTAAGATAATAGAAGCTACTACTAGGAATACAAAGGCATACAAAGAGATATCCGGTGGAGAATTATGCTTGTTACAGCATGAGGTTGATCAAATAGAAAAGCTAACAGATAAAATGTTAGAAAATAAAATTTGTCATGACTTAATTAGAGGTAACAACGTAGAGTACGAACTACCAGGTATTACAGAGCTTGAAGGCCATAAATGGAAAGGTAAAGCAGATATAATAAACCACGATGAAAAGCTGATAATAGATTTAAAAACTACAGCAGATCTTCAATCGTTTAAATGGTCTGCTTCTAAGTATAATTATGATAGTCAAGCTTATATTTATAGTAAACTATTTGGCTATGAAATGTTATTTATCGCTATTGATAAAAACACAGGTCAAATAGGATTATTTGATTGCTCACCACAATTTTACAAAAACGGTAAGGACAAGGTCGAAAGAGCAGTTGCTGCTTATGAATTATTTTATAAGTCAGAAGGCTTTGATCCTACCCAATATTTTATTAATAAAACCCTATAAACCATGGCTAGACCAAAAATGAAGACCTGTAGTATATCAGGCAAGCAATTTAAAGCTAACAATACAAACTTTTACACTAACAACAACTCTAGAGACAACTTACACCCTTATCACAAGGATTTTGATAATTTTAGAAGACAATCAAGAAGTAGTGTAGAACAAATTAGAAATTTAGTAACCTTAATAAATAATTAAATATGGCTAGTATAATTAAAGCAAGTATAAACCTTAATCTTGTTGACAAAACAAAGATTATTGAAGGTAAAAAAGGTAAATACCTACCTATAACGATAACTATAAACGATGAGCCTGACCAGTTTGGTAATCAAGGGCCTATTGTTATAGCTCAGTCTAAAGAAGAACGAGAGGCTAAAGTAGCAAAGACTTACTTAGGTAATGTTTCTGTAGTATGGACTAACGGTGATAACGTTGCCGCAGCTCCTAGAGAAGATCAACCTAAAGCCGCTGCGTTTGTAGCTGAAACAGGCGATGATCTACCGTTTTAATGTATAGGAATAACGGAGAGCTAGCGTGTCAAGTGTGTCACGCTGGCATGACGCAAGAAGAAATAGATTTTTGCGACATATGCCCTGACTGTAGAGATGGAGATTAATAATTAAATTAAATTAAATGCAGACAATAGAGATCAATGGATTTTTGATTGATGAGTTCAATCAACATAAGCTTGAAGAGGGTAAAACACAAGGCGTATGCCCTGTGTGCTCTCACGACAGGAAACCCAAAAATCAAAAAGCAAAATGTGCTTCTTATGATTGGGAACGTGGTCTCGGTACTTGTCATAATTGTAACACATCATTTCAGTTGCATACTTATCAACGTAAAGGTTCTAGTGTAAAAGAATACATTAAACCCATACAACCAAACCCTGAGTATCCAGATAAGGACTTTGGCTTAGGTGATAAAATATTGAAATGGTTTGAAACTCGTGGTATATCTCAGTCGACTCTTTCTGATCTAAAGATTGGAGAGGGTCCTGAATATATGCCTCAGACCGGTAAAACCGAGAACGTAATAAAGTTCAATTATTTCATGGGCGATCAACTTATTAATGTTAAGTATCGTGATGGAAGAAAGAACTTTAAATTATATAAGGGTGCTGAAAAAGTATTCTACAATATAAATAGTATAGTAGGTTATGATTATTGTATTATAACTGAAGGAGAAATGGATGTGATGGCTTTGCACGAAGCTGGTATACCTAACGCTATATCAGTTCCAAACGGAGCTACACTTAATAATAACAATTTAGATTACTTAGACAATTGCATAGATTATTTAGAGGACAAAGAGAAGGTTATTTTAGCCGTAGATTCAGACGAAGCAGGGCAAGCATTACAAGCTGAGCTTATACGAAGACTAGGATCAGAAGTATGTTATATAGCTACGTTTGATGACTGCAAAGATGCAAACGAATATCTACAAAAACATGGAAGAGAAAAACTATCAGAGCGTATTACAGGAGCAAAGCCTGTACCAATGGAGAATGTTACGACGTTCAGGGATATTGAAGATGAAGTTACCGACTTTGTTCGTAATGGTTTTAAGCCAGGCTTTCAAGTTGGCCTTCAGAATTTTGATGACATATTTTCTACTTATACCGGTCAATTTATTACTGTCACTGGGATTCCTTCTTCCGGCAAAAGTGATTTTGTCGACCAAATGGTTGTTGGTTATAATGCAAACTATGGCTGGAAAACAGCGTTCGCTTCGCCGGAAAATCAACCAACGTATCTTCACGCACATAAGTTAATGCGTAAGACTTGGCAGGGTATGCCAACGACTCAAGATATAAACACTGAAAAATGGAATCAAATAGCAGATCATTGTAATACTAATTATTTCCATATTGATATGGAAAGATATACGCTAGACTCAGTGCTAAAAAAAGGAGCTGAACTAGTTAAACGCAAAGGTATTAAATGTTTAGTTATTGATCCTTTTAATAAAGTTAGAGACGTTGGAGGTTCTGATGATGTAAATAGGTATACAATGGAATATCTAATGAAGATAGAGATCTTTGCTAAGAAATTTGATGTATTAGTATTTATCGTTGCTCACCCGACTAAGATGTATAAAAACAACGATGGCAAGATTGACGAGCCTACAATGTACAACATTAAGGGTGGTGGTGAATGGTACGATGCTAGTTATCATGGTATACTTGTTCACAGAGACTATGAAGCTAAAACAGTTAAAGCTAAAGTTTTAAAAGTTAAGTTTCAAAACCTAGGTGAAAACGGTGCTGAAGCTCATTTTAAATGGGAGCCAAAGTCAGGTTGCTTTATTCCTCACGAACAGATGAATATTGGCGATGATAAAATGCCTTGGGAATAATGGGTAAGAAAGCTAAGATAGATATGGGTGATCCAGGTTATGAAGTAGAAGACTGGAACGCATATCATTGGTGTATTAACAACAGTATATACATCGCGCCATACGCTCAGTCAAATATAAAATGGTATGTTGACATAACTAATAATGGCAAGACATATCGAGACCCTGAAGCATATGGTAAAACAGATATATGGATAAAGATATTTGAGTATTGTAGATACTATTATAACAAAAGAAATAAAAACAATGACAAAAAGATATAATAACGCAAACGAAGCTTATGAAGCTGTGCTCGATGAGATACTACAGCAGGGTATAGACTTTGGTGATACTAAAGCTATATTTAATTGTGGATTTTATATAGATAATCCTTCAGATAAAGCAATAACAAATACTGAACGCAGCTGGAATAAGAAATATGCTGCAGCGGAATGGGCTTGGTACTTATCAGGAGATCGTAGCATAGAAAAACTAGGTAACTTATACGGTAAAATACCACCAATATGGAAACGTATGGCAGATAAAAATGGCAACGTTAATTCTAACTATGGGTGGCAATGGAAACGTAATGGTCAATTAGACGAAGTTGTAGACATGCTTAGGTATAATCCTAGCACAAGACAGGCTGCTATTTCTATTTACGATGGCAAAGAGTGGGATAGATATATTTGTGATACACCCTGTACTTATGCAGTACAATTTAGTATTATAAACAATAAGCTTTGTATGTCCGTCTATATGCGTTCTAATGACATCTGGTACGGTTTCTGTAATGATCAGTATCAATTTGCATCATTGCAAGAGATGGTTGCAGACAGACTGTCTATTGAAACAGGTTGGTATTACCACCACGCGCATAACATGCACTTGTATAACAACAAACTTTAAAATGATGTATTATTTATACCACATACCAGGTAAAAAGATAGGGGTAACATGTAATCTTAAAGACAGGGTTACGCGGCAACAAGGTTACACCGCAGATGAATACGAAGTTCTACTTACTAGTGATGATATAGATTATATATCTCACAAGGAAATAGAACTTCAACAGTCTTATGGCTATAAAAAAGATAGAAAATTATATAAAAATTTATTTAATAATATGAAGATAAACGCAACAGAACAAACCTCAACATTCCCTGTACCAGTAACTAAGCTTAAAGGTAGACTAGTGGATAACGTAGGTATGACTTGGCAAGTACCGGACTTTGGCCAGTTTGAAATAACCAAACAAAACATTCCGTGGATAATGATGAATGTAAATCCTTCAATGTACAACGAAAACAGGTGTTACATTTACAACAAGGCTTTTTACGAAGCCGCTACTACAGCTCCGTTTGCCTCAACTAAAGAAGTTTTTGAATCTAAAGTTGTTGATGTTTTAGCACCTTGCAGGTTCGACCTAATACGTGAATGGGCTATGGATAGAGGCATATACGATAAGGGTAACTCACATACACAATATGTTAAGTTAATAGAAGAGGCTGGTGAACTTGCTAAAGCTTTATTAAAAAATGACAAGCCTGAGATCATAGACGCTATTGGCGACATGGTTGTAGTATTAACTAATCTAGCTCATCAAGAAGGCTTTAACATTGAGTCTTGTATTGATAGTGCTTATAATGTTATAAATAAGAGAACAGGTAAAATGATTAACGGAACATTCGTGAAAGATGCAGATTAAGACACAAGACAAGATAGTACAAGATGTACTAAGGAAGATGGACGAACGTAGCTTGATAGGTCAAAAGAAGTATGGAGCTACTATGATGGAAGAGATTAAAGGTCAAAAGAAAGACTTGTCAAGGTTTATAGTTGATGTTCAAGAAGAATTAATGGATGCAATACTGTATCTAGAATCAGCGCGTCATTGCTTACAAGATGAGATCGAAGAGGCAATGATAAACCAAATCCAAGTAAATGAAGAAGAAATCTTATAAAAGAAAAAAAGGGCCTGTACAATCAAGAAAGATCTCGTACGATGGTATAAACTTTGCTTCAGGACTAGAACGCTATATGTATATGGCGCTAAAGAAAGCTAAGATAAAATCATTTTACGAAGGAGAAACTTTTGAATTGCAAGAGGCCTTTGATTTTCCATTTGAGTCATACGAAAGGTGTGGAAATGGTAAAGGAGAATATAAAAACAGAGGTAAAAAGAAAATACTTAATATAAAATATACTCCTGACTTCATAGGTGAAGGCTTTATTATAGAAACTAAGGGCCGAGCCAATGAATCATTTCCTCTTAGATGGAAAATGTTTAAAAAGCTTTTAACTGAAAACAAAAAAGAACCTTTAAAAATATATAAACCACAAAATCAAAAGGAATGCGACGAAACAATAAGGTTAATCCTAGAATCTCGAAGCTAACAGCACAGCAAAAGTATGCTGAAAGACAAATAGCTAAATTTGTTAAGT
>Ga0209634_1003805_pt1 | contig 10081 bp, 10 predicted proteins | sample LinPmetageLP40_FD_184043 | JGI IMG/M metagenome (GOLD analysis project Ga0209634, IMG submission 184043) | Marine viral communities from the Pacific Ocean - LP-40 (SPAdes) (version 2) | ecosystem: Environmental > Aquatic > Marine > Oceanic | place: Pacific Ocean | collected 2010-08-26 | reverse complement strand
ACATAGACCATCAAATGTTGATGATCAACATAGTTTATATTCATTAATGAATACAATGGAAAAAATGGCCAAAGATAATGTAGTTGTATTTCCAATTCATCCAAGGACTAAGAATAATTTACAAAAGTATAATATCTTTAAAAAATATAACTCAATAAAAAATTTAAAAATAATTGAACCACAAGGATATATTGATTTTATGTGTTTACAAAAAAATGCAAAATTAATTATTACTGATAGTGGGGGTATTCAAGAAGAATCATCATATTTTCAAACTCCTTGTTTAACTGTAAGAGATAATACTGAAAGACCTGTTACTATAACACATGGGACAAATAAGTTAATAGGTGCCGATTATAAAAATATAATACCACAAATAGGATTAATGGAAAACAAAACCTCAAATATTGATTTATGGGACGGCAAATCATCAAAACGCATTGTTAAAATCCTAAAAAAACACTATAATGATTAATACAAAATACAAATTCTGTGTAGTATATATTACGAAAGACTACTACCTAATGTTAGATAAATGTATCTACAAATATAGCAAATCAAATTTTCATGATATACATGTATTAAATGTTGACATGGGGTCAACAGATGAAAATTTAGAAAAGGGAAAACAAATTTGTGAACAATTGGGCATTGAAATGATTGATAGAAAAGCAAATTCAATGCAAGAAGGACTACAAATAGCAAATAAATATTTAGATGAGCAAAATATAGATGTAGATTGGATGATTAGTCTTCAACATGACGTATTCCCCTTAACAGAAACATTTTGGGATGATTTACAAGATATTATTAATGAAATTGATACAGACAAAGTTGGTATGATTAGTACAAATTCATTTAGTAACTATAATAATGGATTAAAAGCTTTAGAATCAGATGATCTTGCAGATGCATGTATTGGTAAAACTAAAACATCACGTGGAATGTTATGTACTGATATACTTAAATCGCCTTATAATGGTTGGTATATGAATTTACCAAAAGAGTACTATAAATGTAAATATTTTGCAGTTGAATCTACCTATTGGTCTGGATTCGCAATTAATTGTAAATTATTCCAAAAATATATAACTGTTGACCCAAAATATGTGTTTGAACTATGGGGAGACGATTTAGCATACCAATTCTTAGCAAATGGTATAATAAACATTGCTGTACCAAAATTACTTGTATGCCATGATCATAACCTTAAAAAAGGTATAAAAATTAATCCTGGAAAACTTATTGAACATAGATCCGATTTTAATGGTTCACAAATGAGATTTTGGGAGAAATGGGGGTTCCGTTGGGGAATACGCAACCCAGATGTACGAACACAATTTTTTAATAAAAATGAAAAAATCTATAGCAAATCTGCACTACAACATAAATTTTTTAATTTAAACATTAACGATGGTCCATTAGATATTGATTTAAAAACAAAAGCCCCTAGTTTATGAATATTTTAACCCCAAAAGAATACGCTTATTATATAACAGACCAATGTTATGAAAAAGAAGCATATAAATTTAAAGAACATAATATTACTGTAGAAGAATTAAAATCTTTGTTAGATTCTAATTTTATTAGTGATGGCTCTTGTTATAAAGGTAAAAAATGTATAGTAATTGGAAATGGGGGATCTGTTTTAGAGGCTGAAAGAGGTAAAGAAATAGATAAGTTTGATATTATTGTAAGATCTAATTTGGCTAGATATGAAGGTTATGAACAATTTGTAGGAAGTAGAACTGACGTTAGATTTTTATCACATAAAACTTTTGGGAATACTTTAGATAAAAACTTTTCATCTTATAGTGAGGATTTTTTACCTAATTCACCCAACCACCATTTAATAATCCGTTCTGCAGGTAATATAGGATCAATGATTCCTGGTTTTGCTAAAAATAAAAACCACACATTCAGTATTTTAGATTTAAAATATAATACCTATATTGATAAATTAACTAGTGATCACCATTATTGTTCTGTTGGATTTTCTGCAATCCATACCATGATGGAATTAGGTGCCGATGTTTATATCTATGGTATAGACTTTTACAATCCTCTTAAAAAATATCATTATTTTGAAGAATGCACCCCATTAGTACAAACGGGAAGACAAAATCATTCAGGATCTAAAGAAAAATCCTATATTCAAAAACTAATCAAAGAAAATATAATAAAAACATTTTGATACCCCAATACCCTTTTATACATTATAACAATGAAATATAATCTAAAAAATCGTTACGTTATAGGAGTACATGTTATGTATTTTGAAATAGAAATGTTTAAAGAATATATTGATGGGTTATTTAATTTACTAGACACAGTAGAAAATAAAGAAAATATAATATTAGATTTTTGTTTTAATACATCAGAACATTTAGAACAAATAGATACATCCCAAATATCAAAAAAAGAATTAATCTCAAAATTTGACACACAAATAGCAAGGTTAAAAGAATATAATTGTAAAATTAAATATCACGATACAAACGACGGGTTTTATTACCATGCAGATTATAGACGAGATTTAAATTATAATTATTGTAAAAAGGTTGATTATATAATGTGGGGCGAAACAGATAGCTTTTTCCCAAAAGAAGCACTCCAAGCAATAGAAACATTATCAGACTATACAACACAACAAAATATTCATAGGTATATATTAAGTTTTGCTGATAGAAAAATGTGGGATTCATCATGGGATCCTTTAGTTCATCCTAAATTTATTAACCATAAATTTGTAGATGATGAAAATGGCCATTTAAACCCTAATCAAGCCAAATCACAACTTTCTATAGACAAAATGAATGAAATCAATGCAGAATCTAAAGAATTTGATTTTAATTATATTTCTAATCCTAAAATAAGTGGTTCATGTTTAGTTATTTCTTCAGATCTAATAAAATCCGGTGTAAATATTCCCCTATGTTTAATATATAATGATGATGAAGGACTTTCTATTATGGCTAAAAAGTTAATGGGTGATAATTTCATACAATTTATATGTAAAAATATATTACATGTACATGCTAGACGTCATACACAAAAGCGTTTATATGTTAAAAATGAAAATAATCCCCATTCATTTGCTCCACAAAAAAATAATATCTTTAAAAGATTTAAAGAAATGTCCCAAGCAAATATTGCGAATTTAATACAAAATAAGAATAAATTTTATGAATATAAAGACTTCAAATAAGACAGCCCTTATTACGGGCATTAATGGTATGGATGGTAGCCATTTAGCTGATTTTCTACTAGAAAAGGGTTATAAAGTATATGGAATGGAAAGAAGATCTTCTTCCCCAAATAGATTAAATACTTCTCATTTAAAAGATAAAATTACCTTTTTAAATGGTGATTTAACTGATCAAAACTCTTTATTAAGATGTTTACAAAAATCTAACCCAAATGAAGTATATAATTTAGCCTCCCAATCTTTTGTAGGACAAAGTTGGAATATCCCAGAACAAACCTCAGATGTAACAGGCTTGGGTGTTCTAAGAATGTTAGAAGCAATTCGTGAATTTGATACAAGTATAAAATTTTATCAAGCAAGTAGTTCTGAAATGTTTGGGAGGATGGTTGAAAATCCTGCAAAAGAAACTACACCATTTTATCCAAGAAGCCCATACGGGGTCGCTAAATTGTATGGTCATTGGATAACAAAAAATTACAGAGAATCATATAATATGTTTGCTTGCTCGGGCTTATTATTTAACCATGAATCCGAAAGAAGGGGCATTGAATTTGTAACTAGAAAGATATCTGATGGTGTAGCTAAAATTAAATTAGGATTAGAAGACTATATTACGTTAGGTAATTTAGATTCAGAAAGAGATTGGGGTTATGCACCTGATTATGTTGAGGCAATGTGGTTAATGCTACAGCAAGAAGAACCCGATGATTATATTATAGCTACTAATGAAAAACATTCTATAAGGGATTTTCTTAATGTAGCTTTTAATTATGTTGGGATAAATAATTGGGAAGGTTATGTAAAACAAGACCCACAATTTATGAGACCCGCAGAAGTAGATGTACTTAGAGGAGATTATACTAAAGCTAAAAATAAAATAGGTTGGTCTCCTAAAACTTCATTTGAGGATTTAGTAAAGAAAATGGTAACTAACGATATTAAATTATTACAAAATGCATAAAATTACTACAACTATAGCTACTACTAATAATTTACCATATTTAAAACTTGCTATCGAATCTGTGAGGAAAAACGCCCATGATTCCTACATGCCTATCATAGTATTTGCAGAAAATTGCACAGACGGGACTGATGAATGGTTAAAAGAAAATTCTAATAATCTAAATATAGAATATTATATTGAACACAATGAAATCCAAAAAGGAATAGGAGGGGGTATAGATTTTTGTGTTGATAAGGTTAAAACTGAATTTGTAAATATAATTCATTCGGACATGTACATAGGTCCTAATCAAGATTTAGAATTATTAAAATTATATGATAATATAGATGATAATACAAGATTAATTGCATCATCTTTTAGAATCCAACCTAATATATTCCCTAATGATCCCCCATATAGACCTGGAACAGTATTTTATCCTGTTAATGATTTTGGAGCTTATGCAGATGATTTTAAAAAAGAAATTTTTGATGAATGGGCTGTAGAATTTTCTAATAGCAATAATATTAATGTTAGAAAAGCCGGGGGAGCAGGTTATTTCTGTAGAGTAAAAGATCATAAATGGATAGGAGGAAATGATCCTATTTTTGAACCTATGTATTGGGAAGATAAAGATTTATTTATGAGAATGCAATTAGAAAATTATAAATTTATTATGACTAGTAAGTCTGTACTTTGGCATTTTGCTTCTAGAACCTCAAGATTTCCTGATGATAATTTAAACCATAGGCCTGATCACTTAGCTGAATATGAAAGAAGATCCACTCAAAGGTTTATTGAAAAATGGGGAAGATTACCAGAAGAAGATGATCAAACATTTGTTAAACCAATAATAAATCCAACTGTTAAAACAAGAATACCATGGGAAAAACATTAATAGCAATTACTACTTATAATCAATCTAAATACACTAAATTATTTTATGAAAGTTTTTTAAAATTAGATTCTAATCTATATGATCTTATTATAGTTGATGACGCTTCTACTGATGATACTGTAGATTGGTGTTTAGAAAATAAAATTAAAGTAATTACTAAAGATAAAGGTGAAGGCTTAACTAATAGCTGGAATTTAGCTTATCATTACTTTAAACTTAATACCCATTTATATGAGCAGTTTGTAATTGCTAATAATGATATTTTAATACCAGTAGGTGCTTTAGATGAAATGGTAGAGGTATTAAAAAAATGGCCAGGTAATCTAGTAGTCCCATTATCTACATCTGAGGGTTGTGGGCATAATAAAATACAAGGTATAGATGTTCAATATGGGGGAGATAAACCTGAGTATAGTGATTACCAAAATTACCAATCCGTACAAGATACATTATTAAGTTTTAAAAAGAAACTATCTACAGATGAAGGAGGAAATAATCTGTATCAATTAGATCCTTTTAGATTAAAAATGTTTAATGGGTTCTTTTTCATGATGGGAAAAGGGATATGTCAATATGAGTTATCTGACGGTAATTTATTTGATCCCGAATTTATTAATGTAAAAAATGAGGACAAGTTTAATTGGACTAATTTGTTAAATAATAATGATAATGCATTTTTGTGTAAAACAGCATTTGTTTTTCATTGGAAAGGAATATCCTTTAATAAAGCTGGAATAAAATATAGTAATAATATAAAAGAACATTTAGATGAAAGAAATAAACATTGATGAAATATTAATAAATGAAATCATAGAGGATAAATCAGATAATCCTACTACAACTTCATTTAAGTTTAAAAAAGACTTATATAATTTTTTTAGCAATTATACTGATAAAGTAGCAGTTGAATTTGGTACTCATAAAGGACAAACTACTAGAATTTTATCTTTAATATTTAAAGAAGTCTATACTATAAATAATAATGATAATGCCTCTGCTAAACAACTAAATGCAGATAAAAACAATATTACATACTTAAATTATGATCTTTATGGACCTCAAAACATAAATATCCCTAGTAAAGTATCTATGTTTTTTGTAGATGCGGGGCATAAATATGACCAAGTAATTTCAGATATTAATAGAATATTTAATATGAATTGTTGTGAAGATTGTTATATAGTTTTTGATGATTATGGAGGTGAAGGACATAAAGATAATGTAAAAAGAGCCGTTGATGAAGCTATATCAATGGGAGCTATAGAACATATCCAAGATATAGGTTACGAAATAGGACATGACTTTAATAATACAAGAGCAGGAAAATTAATAGCTAGTGAAGGAATTATAACTAAAATTAAATGGCAATGAAAATCTTAATAACAGGGGGAGCTGGATTTGTAGGCACAAATCTTATTAAAACATTAAAATCCACAAAACCCGAAGCAGAATTATATTCAATTGATAATTACTCAACAGGATATAAAAATAATGAACAAAAAGGGGTAAAATATTATAATCATAGTTTAGAAAGTCCAAATGCTACTAAACAAATGGAAAATATTAACCCTGATGTAATATATCATCTAGCAGCATTAGCTAGGATTCAACCTTCTTTTAAATACCCAAACCCAACTTTTGATGCTAATATGGTAGGAACCCAAAGAGTATTAGAATATGCACGTTATAATAAAACACCAGTAATATACGCAGGTTCAAGTTCTACCCATGGGGGAGTATATAAGAATCCATATACCTTTGCTAAATGGGTTGGAGAAGAATTATGTAAAATGTATTCTAAAGTATATGATGTGCCTACTATTATTACTAGATTTTATAATGTATATGGGGATCATATGATACCAGGAGATTCTGCATACTCTACTGTTATACAAATCTTTAATGAACAATATAAAGAAAAAGAACCACTAACTATAACTGGAGATGGTGAGCAGCGTAGAGATTTTACTCACGTATTAGATATATGTGATGCTTTAGTATCTTGTATAGACCATCCCGAATTTAGAGGTGAGTTTTTTGAATTGGGAAGTGGAAAAAATTATTCTATAAATGAAGTAGCGGATATGTATAGAACTTCTAAAGTTTATATTCCAAAAAGACCAGGTGAAGCCCAAGCTACATTAGCTCATTTCTTAAAAGCTATAAAACTACTAAATTATAACCCAACAAGATCTTTAAGGGATTATGTTTTAACATTTAAAGATAACCATGAAAATTAGTTTAATACAACCAGGAAGAAATAATCTTAAGTACCTTAAATGGTCTTATGATTCAATTAGAAAAAATCAAGGCAATCACGAAGTAGAAATCTGTGTAGCAGATGATTTTTCTGATGATGGTACTTGGGATTGGTGTCAAGAAATGATGGGTAAAGATCCATTATTTAAAGCGATTAGAAATGAAGGCCCAACCAGATTAGGTCATACTATTTTATATGATAGGTTAGTTAATGAGGTAGCAACAAAAGATGTTTGTATGATTTACCATGCAGATATGTATTTGTGTCCTGAAGCTTTAAATGCAATTGAAAAACACCTTACAAATAAAACAATAGTATCACTTACTAGAATTGAACCACCATTACATCCTGATGGTCCAGAAAAAATATTACAAGATTTTGGAATTGAGCCAGAAGAATTTGATGAAGATGGGTTATTTGCTTACCTCCAATCAACAGATAGTGAACGAGAAATAAAAACTACAGAAGGTATATTTGCACCTTGGGCATTTTATAAAAAAGACTTTCAAGAAATAGGTGGACACGATCCTATATTTGCCCCACAATCAAAGGAAGACACAGACATATTTAACCGTTTTCAACTAAATGGAATTAAATTTATCCAAACATGGGAAGGATGTGTTTACCATATGACTTGTAGGGGTTCAAGATTTGCTGATGGGGCCAAGCGTAATCCTAATGGTGAGGTATTTATGAAAAATAGAGAAACTGATGAATGGTTAAAACAAAACCAAAAATCAACTCGTGAATTTTTACGTAAATGGGGACATTTTTGCAAACATGATGCCCTAATGAAACCAATTATACCCCCTAAATATGATATAGGTTTTATAGTTAAAAATTGTAATATAAAATTATTAGAAGCACTAGAACCCTGGTGCAATACAATATATACAGGTCAATGGTTAGAGAGGCACGAATATATAATCTCAGAACAGCCGAATACTTCATTTAATTTAGAAGAAAGAATACTGCCTATTGAGCGTTATGACTACCCCGAAAGGTCTGTATATAAAAATGACATTTTAGTTACAATAGATGGGAATAATATCACCAATCAGGATTTCCAAATACTACAACAATTATCTGAAATTATTCAAGATAGTGGTGAAAAGGGAGAATTTAATATAGGTAATTTGGATATTAAGATATTTAATACTACAACACATGAGGATAAATTAATAATGTGTAAAAACAACTTATTTATAAAATGAAAAAAATATTAGTAACAGGAGGTGCTGGTTTTGTAGGCACAAATTTGATAAAAAGGTTATTAGCAGAAGGCTATGAAGTGATTTCACTTGATAACTATTCAACAGGTAAAGAAGAAAATGAGCAAAAAGGCTGTACATACATTAGGATTGATATAAACCAAATCAAATCCGAATCTAATATAGCAAATTCTATTGAACTTTTCCAGGATATCGATGTTATATTTCATATGGCAGCTTTAGCTAGAATACAACCATCACTAATACGCCCCCAAGAAAGTATAGATGCAAATTTTAACGGAACATTAAATATCTTAGAAGCAGCTAGAAAATATAATATACCTGTTATTTATGCGGGTTCAAGTTCATTTCATCATGGGTTATATGAGAGTGCATATGCATGGTCAAAACACGCCGGAGAACAGCTATGCAAATTATATTCTAATGTATATGGATTAAGTACAGCTATATGTAGATTTTATAATGTATATGGACCCCACCAATTAGAGGAAGGAGAATATGCAACAGTTTTAGGCATATTTGAAAAACAATTAAGAAATAATGAACTATTGACTATTACCGGCGATGGTAAACAGAGACGAGACTTTACTCATGTAGATGATATTGTAGATGGGCTGTATAAATGTATGGGCAGAGATTTAAGAGCAGATATATTTGAATTAGGCCGCGGAAAGAATTTTTCTATAAATGAAATAGTAGATTTATTTAAAACAGAAAGAAAATATATCCCAGCACGTAAAGGGGAATACCCAACAACATTATGTGATACGTCATTCGCAAAAGAAAAATTGGGTTGGGAACCTAATAAAAATTTAGAAGATTATATAAAAAAAATTATTAAATGAAAATAGGAATAATAGGAAATGGGTTCGTAGGTAACTCAATAGCATTTGGTTTTAGCCCAACACATGAAATCAGGATACATGATAAAGATCCTAAAAGAAATATAAATACTTTACAAGAAGTGTTAGATTGTGATTTTATTTTTGTTGCAGTGCCAACGCCAATGCATGAAGATGGTTCAATTAGTTTAGCTGTAGTTGAAAATGCCCTTCAAGAAATTTCAGATAATAACAAAAAAAGAAATAATGTAATTATCTTAAAATCAACGATGATACCAGGTTCAACAAATAATTTTGCAAAACAATTCCCTAAATTGAACATAGTATTTAATCCAGAGTTTTTAACAGAAAGAACAGCAAAGTTAGACTTTTTAACCCAGGCAAGAATAATATTAGGAGGGCCTAAAAGATTAACTAAAATGACAGCAAAGTTATTTGAAGATAGATTTACACATTGTTATATTATAGAAACAACTGCTATTACGGCTGAAATGGTTAAATATATGAATAATATATTCTTTGCTAGCAAAGTATCTATAATGAACGAAATGAAAATGATGTGTGATGCAGTCGGCGCAGATTGGAAATTAGCCTTAAAAGGGTTTGCAGCAGATCAAAGAATAGGCGATTCTCACTTAAACGTGCCCGGCCCTGATGGTAAGATGGGATTTGGTGGATCATGTTTTCCTAAAGATATA
>Ga0209634_1003804_pt1 | contig 10082 bp, 9 predicted proteins | sample LinPmetageLP40_FD_184043 | JGI IMG/M metagenome (GOLD analysis project Ga0209634, IMG submission 184043) | Marine viral communities from the Pacific Ocean - LP-40 (SPAdes) (version 2) | ecosystem: Environmental > Aquatic > Marine > Oceanic | place: Pacific Ocean | collected 2010-08-26 | reverse complement strand
AATTTTTTACTTGATAAAGATGAAGATGGTGGATTCAAATTTATTACATATTTAATTAAACCTCCTGAGAACTTTGAAGACGATACTTCCAATACATCGCAACCTGTATATTATACTGAATTATTAGATCCAAAAACAAAATTAAACAATAATAAATTAAAAGAATTATTTATTAAAAAAGGTTCTAAAGCTCATAGAAGAGGAATAAATATCTACGGTTTTTATTCAAATAAAGATAATATATGGAGTAATTATATTAGACATAATCTTCATTTAGGAATAATAAAAGCATCTATTCTTACTTATGAACCAGATAATTCTAAAGCAGGTAATTGGTCTTGTTCTCAGAGAAGTATTTCAGGTATCGGCACATCAACTGTCGGACTAGGAGGTACTAGTACGATTGATTTTGCTGGTCAATCCTATATAAATGAAATAATAACTACAGAGTCACGAGGAGTATGTCCTTCTATTATGTACAATAAATTGATGCCTGGTATTAGTGTAGAAACTAAACAAAATATAATAAAATTTATACATAACAGATATAAATCATTAATATGTCAATATATATTTACAGAACAAAATGATAAACCAAATTTTAAGAAAAATTTATATTATGCCACTGCAGATATTCAAATTGTGAATAATAATATCAGTCTATATGCTCATAATGAGAGTGGAATAAAAAAATATTTAGATTATCATCCATCAATAATTTATAAAGGAGAATTAGTAGAATTAGTAGAACAAGATGGGTCTGAACAGCTTTTTAAAAACTATAATAAATCAGGAATTATTGAAAAATCTAAATATGATAAACCAAATAGTTTTGGAACATTATTAGTTCAAATTGTACTTGATAATAAAACTTTTCATTATATGATATCAAAAGGGGCACAATTATCAACATTAACTGAAAATAAAAAATGTTGTCCATTAATAACAGGTCTGGATGTAAACTTAAATTTTGAATATAATGTATCTTATAGAAAAAGAGCAACATACGAAACATTCGATACGATTGCAAATTATTCTTTTTGCCAACAAAAAAATTATAAATTATATAATGATACTCTAAATATATGTGTTAATAGAAATAAAACTAATATACCTACACCTAAACCTAAAGCACCTAATTTTATAGAAAAAAAAAAAGATATTAATTTAGTTTTTTTGAGCGAAAATATTAAAGATATGAATATACCAATAAATGAAGAACCTCATACTGTGTCATTACCAGATACATTTATAAAAAATATGGTAGAAATGCGATATAAACAAGAAGAATTAAAAAATAGTATGAAAAAAATAGATATAAGAACAAACATGGAATTACAAGAAGCTTTTAATTTACCTGAAGATAATTTATCTAAATTTTTTGACATCTCACAGCATAAAATAGAAAAACCAACAGCACCAGTAGCAGTACCAGCAGCACCAGCAGGAGGACTAGCAGTACCAGCAGCACCAGCAGTACCACTACCAGCAACATCAGGGGCAGCAGTACCAGCAGCAGCAGTACCAGCAGCAACATTAGCAGCAGCAGCAGTACCAGCAGGGGCAGCAGTAGCAACACCAGCAGCAGCAGCAGCACTACCAGCAGCAGCACTACCAGCAGTAGCAGCAACACCAACACCAGCAGCAGCAGCAGCAGCAGTAGCATCAAGGAAACAACCTCCTCGACCAACACATCCAGGTAAAAAATCTGATTACATGGTAGTGAATTTTGTCGGTGATTCGAATGATTCGAATGATGATACGACGGAACTACCAGCAGCAGCAGCAGCAGTAGCAGCAGCACTACCAGCAGCAGCATCAACACCAGCAGCAGTAGCAGCAACACCAACACCAGTAAACCTAGTGTCCGGCCCGAACCAAGTTAAAAAATGGTCAACCACTGCCGCCACCACACCGCGCTCCAAACACACCTTTCAGCCGTTAAAGCCGTGACTAGACAATAACCCAACAATTTCGTCAAACGCAGAAGTACCAACACCAGTAGCAGCACCAGCACCAGCACCAGCACCAGCACCAACACCAACACCAGCAGTACCAATACCAGAAGCAGCACCAGAAAAAGCACCAGCAGCAACACCAGTAGCAGCAGCAGCACCAGCACAAACACCAGAAGACAACGTTGAAATTGATAAAGCCCCGGTGTTGCCTAATGAAGTTGCCACTATTATTAAATCAATTAAACTTAAAAATAACCATGGTGAAACCCCACAAGCTATAGAGACAGAAATGAATAAATTAATTGAAATATACAACAGTTCGAAATTGAAACGAAACGATTCCGGATGGATATTAGGAAAAGATATGAAAAATACAGATGACATAATAAAGAGTATAAACGACTATATAAAACCAGATAGTTTACAAAAACTGACAGAAGATAAAAATAAAAATCTATCAATAAACGATCTAAATAAAGAAAAGTTTAAAAATAATTAATATAATTTATTAATTTTATTTATAATTATAATTATTCAATGCTTATAAAATTGAAAAAAGAATTTAAAAATAAATATATATATATATTATAGAATGCATATTAAAAAATATACTACACATTTATTAGGTATGGTGTCATATGCAAAACGTGATAAAGACCTAGAATTGGAAGTATTAATTAAAAATTATCAAAATAATAAAATTACCAGTGAAATGTTTTATAATACGATAAAAAGATTAAAAGGTTCTAAAAATATAATATATAATGATGAATTGGAAATTTTAGATATTATTGTTAATGAAGATAATGTAAGATTTAGTATTATTGGTAATGAAAGTATATTAAAATATTGTCAAACAGATGATATAAAATCAATAGATGAAAAAAATATGGTTATTTTAAAAAAAACGAATATGAAACATACTGATATTAATGAATATCGTGTTAGATTTAATTTAAAACGTGAAACATTATTAAATAAATCATCACCAGAAGTTATTTCAATTATTAAAAGATGGAATAGTGTTGATAAAATATTTAGATATAAAAAACGTATTAGTTATATTTCATCAGATAATAATTTTCAATTTGATCTAACATTGGTAAAATCATCTAATAAAAAAAATAAAAAAGAATCAAACACTACTATTAAAAAGAATAAAGTGAAAGATTATATGAAAAAATATGTTGTTAAACCAGATTATGTATTAGATTTTAGTGAATGGTTTAATTCACTAAAATCTTCAGATGATGTTATGATGATGGGTAAAACCACACAAGTTCCATTATCAACAAAAAAAATCAAAAAATCGAATGTATTTAATAATGAAATTGAATATGAGATTGAAATTGAATATATTGGTAATAAAGATAAATCTAAACAAAAATTAGCTGATAAGAGTATATTAATAAATATGTGTCAACATTTAGTTATTGTATTACAATCTATACAAAAAAGTTATTATATTATTTCTGAATTTGAAAAACATGAAGTAATAGATAAATATAAAAAAATAATGGGAGATTATAAATTTCATGCACCGATGAATGTAACCTTGGAAAAAAAACATGTATTATCTCGAAAATATGAAGATTATCCAAATTTAGTATCAATACGAAAAGGATATTCTGTAACTGATAAAGCTGATGGTGAAAGAAATTTATTGATTATAATAGATAATGGAAATATGTATTTAATTAATCGTAAAAATGATGTAAAATATATTGGTAGTAAATGTGTTGAACTAAAAAATAGTATATTCGATTGCGAATATATATTAAAAGACAAACAACATAATAATATTAATTTATTAGCATTATTCGATGCTTATTTTTATAATGGTGATGATATTAGAAAACAAATATTAAATAGATCTAATGAAGAAAAACATGATGGTAAAATAGAAAAATCAAGATATGAATATTTATCAGATGCTTTAGATATTATAAAAACTAAATTAGTATTAGAAAATAATAATAATTTAATTGTTACAAAAAAAAAATTTTACTTTGGAGATGATGATGATTATAATAATGAAATAGAATTAAAAATTGATGAATTAGATAAGGAATTACTAATGTTAGAAAAAGATTCAGATGAATATCTAGATTTACACACACAAATAGATGAATTAAAATGCGATAAAAAAATATTTTCAGAATGTGATAAGGTGTATAATAAAGATTATATTTATGATATAGATGGGCTTATTTTTACACCAAGAAATTTATTTGTTGGTGAAGAACCTGGAAAAACTCAAAAAAATATGCATAACGGAAGATGGTACCGCTCATTTAAATGGAAACCACCAGAACAAAATACTATTGATTTTTCAGTAGAGATTGTTAAAGATCCAAAAAATGTTGATAGCGATTTAATTAAATATATGAATGTAAATGGTTCTATTAAACCATATAAAACATTAATATTAAAAGTTGGGTATGATCCATCGATTCATACTAAATATAATTCATGTAGAATTTTAAATGAAAATTTAGTGTTTGATTCAAAATATAATTATGTTCCATTTAGTCCAACAGAACCATATATTAAAGATATACATTTAGCATATATTCCATTAGAAAATAATAATATGTATACTATTGATGATAAAAATATTATTGAAGATAATATGATTATTGAATGTGTATATAATAAAGATGAACCATCCTTATTTAAATGGAAACCATTACGTGTAAGAGATAATTTAAATCCAAATGATTTTATTACTGCTACAAATGTTTGGAATTGTATTCATGATGCTGTTACTTTAGATATGATAACGAGTGGTAATATATATAATGTTGACGAATTTGATATTTATTATAATCGTAATATGAAACGTGGTGAAAAAAAATGTGCTGCAATGTATGATTTTCATTCTTTTATTAAAAAAACTATTATAATGGATAATACATTAGGAAGTAAAAATATGTTAGATATGTCAGTTGGACGAGGTGGGGATTTAAATCATTGGATAGATGCAAATGTTAATTTATTAGTTGGAATTGATATTTCTAAAAATGGATTAATAGATAATGCTAATGGTGCGTGTAATAGAATATTAAATAAAATGAATGAATTAGATAATACACATATTGGAGAAAATTACATTATATTATGGGGCGATACTTCTAAAAATATATTAGATGGTAGTTCAGGTAAAGATGATTTGAATAAATATTATTTAGATATAATCTATGGTAATATTCCGATTGATAATATAAATAATGGAAAACTTCGAAATTTTTACAATTTAGGTAATATAAATTCAAAAGATGGTGGATTTGATGTTGTTAGTAGTCAATTTTCAATTCATTATTATTTTAAAGATAAAGAAATTTTACATACATTTTTAAATAATGTATCTCAAAGTTTAAAAAATGGTGGACGTTTTATTGGAACATGTCTAAATGGAGAAAAGGTATTTAATGCTTTAAAAATAGAGGATACAATTAACAATACTGATAAAACATTATGTTGGAAAATATCTAAAAGATTTAAACAATCTAAATTTTCCCCAAGTGAAGCTTCTTTAGGTATGGAAATTGGAGTATACAATGAATCAATTGGTGCAACATTTAATGAATATTTAGTTAATATTGATTATTTAACAGAGTTGTGCGAAACATATAAATTAAAATTAATAGAAACAAATAGTTTTGAATCTATGTTTTCAAAGGTATCAAAATCATATGGTAAAAGTAGTATGATTACAGATGAACTTAAAAAATATAGTTTTATGAATAACTATTTTATTTATGAAAAATCTCTTTAATAAACTTTTTCTAAAAAGTTTTTTATATTTTTGACTAAACTTTTTCTAAAAAGTTTTTTTATATTTTTGACTAAACTTTTTCTAAAAAGTTTTTTATATTTTTGACTAAACTTTTTCTAAAAAGTTTATTTAAAGTGAATATAATAATAATATGTATGAATAAAAATACCTACTTGTTAAAAAAAGAAAATGTAAATTATTCTTTACCTAATATTTGTTTACAATTTGATAAATATGATGTTAATAATATTACGAATATATTTGAATATAATGAATTAATAAAATATAAAAATAAAATAGATCAATTACCAGATGGAAAATTATGGGATAATGCTAAAAAGCTTAGTAATAAATTTGAATTAATATATTTACCAAATAAAAAATATAAATATGATTCAATTTCTAAATATGAACCATTAAGTAGGGCATATTTTAAACTATTTGAAATATTGGTTGATTTTTCCCTTATTAATAGTCCAAATAATTTAAAAATTGGAGCCTTAGCAGAAGGTCCTGGTGGTTTTATTGAAGCAACTATTAATTTTAGAAAAAGATTCACTAATGTTAAAGATTCTATAAATGCTATTACATTATATTCAACAAATAAAGATATTCCTGGATGGAATAAATCAAAAAATTTTCTAAAGAAAAATCCAAATATTAATATAAATTATGGTAAAGATGGTACTGGAAATTTATATAATGTAGAAAATATATTAGAGTATGTAAAATTATTTAATAATGATTCCGATTTTATTACTGCTGATGGTGGTTTTGATTTTTCTTATAATTTTAATAAGCAAGAACAACTATCATATAATATCTTATTTTGCGAAATAGTAACAGCATTAAGTATTCAAAAAATAGGTGGTTCATTTGTTTGTAAATTTTTTGATATGTATACCGAAATAACTCAATCATTGATATATTTGTTATTTACAACTTATAATGAAGTATATATTACTAAACCAAATACAAGTCGAGCAGCAAATTCTGAAAAATATATAGTATGTAAAGGATTTTTAGGTATTGATAAACAATATTTGAACAAATTATATATTTTAGTTAAAAATTTAAATTATATAAATAAAAATAATATGCAATTACATCAACTATTTGACTATAATTTTCCAAATAGTTTCATTAAAAATATTAATGATATAAATACAATATTCTATGAAAATCAAATATCAAATATTAAAAATACACTAAATATAATAAAAAATAATTCAATCAATATTGAATTTAATAATGCCATCAAAACCCAATCTATATTAGCATTTAAATGGTGTAAATATTATAAAGTATCAATAAATTATAAAAGTAAATATTTAATTAAATATAAAGATATGTTGTATTCTTGATTATTGGTTATATTTAATTTTTAGACATAAAAATATTATCAATTGAAATAAAACAATACCATTTGCTAATATTAAAGGTTTTTCTTTTAATAATATTCCATATGTCAAAAAAAATATACATGTTGTTATTTGTAATGTTATAAAACCATATGAAATATCATTTACTCTTTTTGTTTTAATAGTATGATGTAATTGTGGTATCAATGTAATAGTTAAACATCCGGCACCAATATAACCTATAAGTTCGGTTGTATTATCAGGAGTCATATCTAAAACAAAATTTTAATCTTTAAATTGTTTCTTTATTATCGTTTATTTTTGGTTTTACAAATGTATCAACTAATACATTACCTACTTTAACAGAAGCATCATAATTTGATATTTTATTTTTTTTTATATCCTTGGCATTGTTTATCATATATGTTAATACTTTTAAATTCATATCACCACAAATACATAACTTAAATATAGAATTAATATTTTTATGTAAATAATCATATTTTGTAATCATTTCTGCTTCAAATTTTTCATAATTATAATCTTTAAATTTTTTTTTTGAACTATAATCATTATAATCTGAAAGTAATTCTTTAGATTGTTTAAGTATTAAATTATAATCCATATTTATTATAATAATAAAAAAATCTTTAAATATTAATTTCTAATATTATATTATATGAACGAATTAAATATTGTCTTATTAATGCTAATTTTATTTGGAATAGTTTATTTAATTTCTTTAAATATGAACGAACCTAATGTATTAAGTAATAACGAATATAATGATATTTTAAATGGAAAATTAAATGCTGAATTAGATGCTATTTTAGATCAAAATAATGCTAATGCACATAACAATAATTTAAATTCTAAACTTAATACACAATTAAATTCTATTTTAGATGCCAATAATCCATTAAATATTAATGACTTAAATAACAATACCGTTAATAACAATGCATTAAATAACAATACCTTAAATAACAATACCTTTAATAACAATGCATTAAATAACAATACCTTAAATAACAATACCTTTAATAACAACGCATTAAATAACGCAGTACATATTAATAATGGAAATAATTTAATTGATGCGCAAGGTAATGAAGTTTTAATAGATGAACAAGACGGTGAAGAATTAAATTCAAATAATCATATAGAACAACTTAACTCTAATTAATATATATTTTAAAATTAAAATATTAATTATATATATATGAATAAACAATGTAATAGATGTTATGAAAATAATGATTATCCTGTAGATATAAAAACAAATGTTAATCATACCTTAAGATGGAATGATGCTAACACTGAAGCTCCAAAATCAAAAGTAAATGGGGGATTATATTGTGGACCACAAAATAATGCTCCATGGATGCCAAAACCAGTTGTTCCAACCACAACTTATTTTATGCAAGAACTATTAAAAAGTTGTGATCCACCACCTCCACCAGGTGCAACTGAACAATATCCAACTGAAAATAGATTAGGTAATAATTACACATCTATGCCAGGGGTTAATTGGTTTAATAGTAGTTATGAAAATAGAGGACCATATAATATTAAGGTTATAGAACGAAAAAAATAATTTATCTATTATTTATTTTTGTAATAAAATAATTTAATGCTATATAAATATTCGGAAACCAAAAATCAATATTATTATCAAAATATTTTTCTTTATTTATTAATACTGTAATCCAACCCATATTTTTCGCAGCAATTAAATTTTCAGGTAAATCGTCAAAAAATACACATTTATCATTATCCGAAATATTACATAATGTCATACATCGTTTGTATGACTTATAATCTGGTTTTAATGTTTTAATCTTGTCTCTTGATATTATAGAATGAAAATGTTCTATAATATTTAATTTATTTAAACATGTTACACCATGATTATATGTTCCATTTGTAAATATAATTTTTCTTGATGGTATTATAACTAACAAATAATGTAATTGTTCATCTGCTGATAATATATTATAGTTAAATTCTGTATTATTAGGTAATTGATACAATGTTTGATCTAAATCAAATATCCAATATAGCATTACAATATATTATAAATTAATTTAAAGTTTAAACCCCAATGCCAATATTATGTATCTCCCTACTGAATTATGGGATAAAATTTATATTTTAAGCAATTATTTAATGGGACGAAATAAAAAAAAAATATTATCGAATGTTCATAAACAATTACTATATTCATTCGATTATGTTTATGATTGGCATATTGATAAATATATTGGTTATGAATCTATGATTATAATATTAGATGATGATGGATTTTATGAGATCGATAATGACAAAATGGAATTAATAGAACATGAAATACTTAATACATTATGCGAAACAAAAACATTAGTATCATGTATTAAAGTTATGTCAACAAGAGTTCAAAATCTGCTGGCACATATTGTATAGATTTTAATATTTTACCAGTATCTTTATTATATACTATATAACCATATTCATTTTTTCTATAAGATGGCGATTTATATCTATCGTCATTATCTAAATACCATTTAACTGTATCTTTTGCTAATTGCTCATTATTACATACTTTTGTCATATTAGAATCATGTACGATTTTAAAACTTTCATCAAGATTTATACCAATAAAACATCCCATTTTATTTATATAATAAAGTAATTTACATAGATTTATTCTAAGATTAACAATATTTGAATATTCAATATTAACTTTTAACTCATTGTTAATAGTTTCAATAATAGTAATAAAAGATACATTGTTTGTATTAAAATATTCTATATTACAATTATCATTATAATCTGTAATTTTATTTGGAAATTTATAATGTTGTTTAATTAATTCAAAATTTGATGCGTTTGTTAATTCAATAGTTGAAACATATAATGATAAATAATCTCTATATTCAATATCCATATTTATTCCAAATGCTGCTGCCATTCCATATAATACATATTTAATATCACTTAAGGCAT
>Ga0209634_1003803_pt1 | contig 10084 bp, 8 predicted proteins | sample LinPmetageLP40_FD_184043 | JGI IMG/M metagenome (GOLD analysis project Ga0209634, IMG submission 184043) | Marine viral communities from the Pacific Ocean - LP-40 (SPAdes) (version 2) | ecosystem: Environmental > Aquatic > Marine > Oceanic | place: Pacific Ocean | collected 2010-08-26 | reverse complement strand
AACATAGATTATGGCAATAACTAGAACACAACAAGCAAAACAATTATTAAATAAAGTAGCACCTAAAGGTGAAAAATTAGCTTACATAAATGACAAAGAAGCTAAGCTATTAAAAAAAATGGGTGGTTCCGGTAAGATGACTCCTCAAGGTATTAAAAGTTATTCTTATGGTGAAGACATGGATGCATCTTATTCTTCATATACAGACACCCCCGGAGACGGAGGAAGAAACACTGGCGGTGGTGGCGATGGCGGTAGTGATTATGATTATAATTACGCAAGGTCTGTACAAGTTGCAATAGACAGTGCAGCCCGTAGGCAGGAAGCAGAGGCAAAGGCAAAAGAAGAACAAGATATTAGAGATGCAATACAATCTAGAACGTTACAAACAAAACCAAATTTTATAAGTAATTTTGTTAATACTTCACCTACTATTAGAACAGTAAAAACAATTGGAAAAGGTATTAAAAATATACCTACTTTTATTAAAAACGAACGTAACTTAATTAAAGCTAGATCTGAAGAAGAAGATCCAACTGGTTTATACGCAGAAGGATTAACTAGAGGAAAACCTACTTTCACAACGCCTGAAAGTGATGGTGATTCAACACCTATTTTTTATCCTAGAATTTCTGTAGATCCAATAACAGCGGACACAGCAGCTAGTACAACAGCTGATCAGAGTGATCCGTTTACAGCACAATTTACAAGAGCAGCCTTGACGGATGCTGATAGAGCGCGTATTAATCAAATTGGAGGACTCTCAGTTTTTGCTGCAAATGGTGGTAGAATAGGTTATGATATGGGAGGAGAAGTTATGGATCAAGAATTACAAGCAGGCGCACCTAATTTAAAAATAGAAGGAAATCAAGTTCCTCAAGAACAACAACTAGCTTCTACACCAAATATAGATGCAGAACTATATCAATTATTTTTAGACGCATTAAGAAAAGGTGATGTGCCTCCAGGTACAACTTTTGATTCTTACAAACAATTAATGATGCAGATGATGTCACAACAAGAAGGTGGACAGATGCAAGAAGAAATGCAACCTGAAAGAGAGATGGCTGCCTTTGGTGGTATTATGGGTCTTGATGGTAGAAAAAGATATGGTTTTGGAAGTATATTTAAAAAAGCTGCAAGAGCAGTTAAGAAAATTGTTAAGTCACCAATAGGTAAAGCTGCATTGATAGCAGGCGGTGCTTATTTACTTGGTGGATCAAGTTTTTTAGGTGGACAAGGTATGTTTGCTAAAGGTCAAGGTTTATCTCGTTTTTCAAATTTAAAAAATTTAGTAAATATAGGTAAATTAAATGCTGATAAAATGACAACAGCTTTTGGTAAAGATGCGATGATGGGAGACCCTGCACAATATTTTTCAAGTGGAGGGGAGAAAACAAGTCTTTTATCTAAAGCTTTAGGTTATGCAAAAAAAAATCCTTTCCCTACTATAGTAGGTCTATCAGGATTAGCAGGTCTTTACACAGCTAAAACACAAGAAGACGAAGAGTCATTGGATGATTTAATTGGAAGATCGGCACGTGGACCAAGTTTAGATCCTGCTGGTATAAGAAGACAAATTGCTGCTAACAAAGGTAATATAGACCCTAATGAATATGCTTTTCTTCAATCAAATTATTACGCTGATGGTGGAAGAATAGGTGCACAAGAAGGTGGTATGATGAACCTTGGTGGTAAAGAAATGGATTTAAGAGGTGGTGGATTTGTACCTATTGGTGCAAAAGAAAAAGCAGATGACGTTCCTGCTAGATTATCAAAGAACGAATTTGTATTTACAGCTGATGCCGTAAGAGCAGCAGGTGGAGGAAGCGTTGATAAAGGCGCAGAAAAAATGTATAACACAATGAAACAACTAGAAGGAGTCGTAGCATAATGGGTATACTTACAAAAGGCATGGGAGTTATAATGAAAAGATTTTCTAAACCTAAAAAAGTTACAAAATCAACAGTAGATTTATCAGATGACGGAGGACCTTATGTTCGTAAACAAAAATTTAATGCTAAAAAAGCAAAAGAAAAAGGCGCTATAACTAATAAATCAGGACATGTAGTAGGTACACCAAATAAAGAAAGATCTGCTGAATCTATTAAAAAATATCAAGGAATTAAATAATGGCTATAACAGAAACACGTGCATTACCCGCACAATTTATTGAAGATTTAGGTACAGATTACGCTAAACAGTTAACCGCTGCTACAGCTGCATCACAAGCTTTACCTACATCAACGTTTGCACCACAAGTTGCAGGTCAAACAGCATTACAACAACAAGCAACTACATTAGCTGGTCAAGGTGTTGGATCATATCAACCATTTTTAACTTCAGCAGGTCAAGCGGGAACAGCAGCAGGCACAGCATTAGGTGCAGCTGACACAACTTTAGGCACAGCAGGAACAGAATTAACAGGAGCTGGCACAGCATTAGGTACAGCTAGTTCAACAATTGGAGGAGCTTCTCCTTTCATATCAGCAGCACAAACAGGACTTGGAACTGCAGCAGGATTAACAGGAACAGGCACAGGAACAGGTACAGGATCAATTGCTTCTTACATGTCACCGTACCAATCACAAGTTATTGATGCAACACTAGCAGATTATGACTCAAGAATTGCAGCACAAAGATCAGGTGTTACACAACAAGCAGGTTTAGGCACAGTTGGAAATTTAGATTCAGGAAGATTTGGTGTTCAACTAGGTGCATTCGATGCACAATCCGCAAGAGATAGAGCATTAGTAGAAGCTAATTTATTACAACAAGGTTTTGGTCAAGCATCAGGAGCAAGACAACAAGATTTTGCTAATCAAGTAGGTTTAGCTTCTGGTCAATTAGGATTAGGACAAGCACAAGTAGGTTTAGGACAAGCACAAGCTGGTATAGCGGGACAACAAGCAGGATTTGCTGGGCAGAGAGCAGCTCTTGCAGGAGCACAACAAGGTTTAGGACAAGGTCAATTAGGTCTTGGACAATTCCAACAAGGTTTAGGACAAGCTACACAAGCGTTAGGAGCACAAGATATTGCAACTGTGGGTCAAGTGGGCGCAGCAGACCAAGCACAGGCGCAAGCTCAATTAGATGCTACAAGAGAAGCAAACAGACTAGCAGCTTACGAGCCGTTAGAAAGACTTGGTATATTTGGTCAAGGAGTTACTGGATTAATGGGTGGATACCCTGCACAGTATCAGTTTACATCACAACCAAACCCTAGTCCTTTAGCTACAGCGTTAGGTGTAGGTTCTACACTAGGTGGTATTTACGGAAATGTTACTGGAAACTCAAATCCTTTTAGAAAATAATTATGGCAAATAGAATATTAAGAAGACCGATGTTTAGAATGGGTGGCTCTGCGAACGAGGGCATTACTTCTGGTTTAGATAAACCTAAAAGAGGTTTAGTAGATGAACCGGGTGGTTATTCTGGAGATCCTTTTACTAAAGAAAATTTATTAAAACAATATGAAACTGCAAGAGATGTTTCATCGCAAATAAATCCTAGAACAAATTCTGACATGAATAGATTTTTAATTAATTTTGGTTTAGATTTAGTGTCAAGACCACAAAGCGGAAACATATTTCAACAAGTAGCTACATCAGCTAAACAACCAACAGCAGACTTATACGAATCAAAAGATAGAAGTGATCTTTTAAGAAGACAAAATGAAGGTGATATATTTAAAGCAATTATTGAAGGTCAATCAGAAGCAGCAGGTGGCGGAAAAACTTACAGAGATATAATAGTAGGTGATGAAGTTAATAGACTTGTTTCAGCTATAGCTGATGCTGATGCTAAATTAGCAAATCCTGAAACCACAGATGCTGAAAAAGCAACTATTAAAACACAATTAAAAGCAGATGAAATTAATTTAAGAAGATATGAAAAAGATGATCCGATTGCTACGTTCTTTTTAAAAGAAGATAAGGCTGCATTAAGTTTACTTAAAAAAATAAGAGCTGATTTATTACAAACTAATCCAAAAAAATACCCTAAAGGTGAAGCGGATGTTAATTTAATTTTAGACTCTATGTCTGTCTTTAGAAAAACTATGAAAAGTGGTACATACAATACAGGCGGAGTACAAAATAAAGCAGATGGTGGAAGAATAGGTTATGACATGGGTGGCGATGTAGAACCTATGCAAACACAAATGCAACCTGAAATGCCTGCAGTAGATATAGATTATGATTCATTAAGAGCAAGACTACCTCAATCAGTTACTGATGATATTGTAGAATTGTTATCTGTAAGTGTAGAAGCTTTAGAAGATTTTGCAACTATACAGACTCAACAAGACGTAGATAATTTTAACACAAAACATAATGTTAATTTAGTATTACCATCGGAGGCATAACATGGCCGACACTGCTTTAGAGAGAATAAAACTTGAACAAGAAGAAGAAAAATCTAGTAAAGATATACAAGAATCAAGAAAAGAAAAACAATCTCTTCCAGAATTTCAACAAGCATTTTTAAATGCTATAACACAAATACAAGAAGACGCATCCGAACCTAAAAAACCAGTTCGTTATGGTTTTAATCCTTTTTCAAAAAAAGGTAGATTAGAAAAAGGTGATGTAACTCCAGAAACTTTATCTAACATTGCTAATCCTACTAAAATGTTAATTAAATCATTATTACCTGGAGAAATAGATGGTAAAAAGAAACCTGCTTTTTATAATATAAATACATTTGTACGAGAAGCTAAAGGTCAAAAAGAAAAAGAATACATTTCTGGTTTAGATGAAATAGCAAAAGGTTTAGAAACAGGAAGTCAAAAACTTTCACACAGTTTAATATCTCTATTAACCATACCAACAGATTTTGCTTTAGATACTAATTTTACGGAAGGTTTAGAAAAAGCTATTAACGATAAAAAAATTAAAGCTGACGAACCTGAAACATGGAGAGGAGAAATAACATCTCTTGGTGTTCAATACGGAATTCCTGGTGGAGTTATATCTAAATTTTTAACTAGAACGGGTAAGTTAGATAAGATAGCTAAACTTCTTAAAGCTGATGGAGCTAGTAAAGCAAGTAAAGTTTATAGAAGAGCTTTAGAAGGAGCGACTGTTTTAGGTGCTACAGATTTTCTTGCATCAGATCCAGGTAGAGATTTTGGTTTAATTGTTACACCTAAAAGCACAAAAGGTTTAACAGGTAGAAAAAAAGCTGCTGCTGAATTTATAAATAAAGTTAAATTTGGTGTAGAGGGAACTATACTTGGAGGTGGTTTTCCTTTAATAGGCAAAGCAATACAAAAAATAATATACAAACCTGTGTTTAATCCTTTACTTAAAGTTGGTGCAAAAATAGGCGTTAAAGGTATAGGTAAAGTTTATGATGCATCAGCATATATATTAAACGCAAAAGCAATTCAGCCTGGAGTTGAAGCTACAGCAAAAACATTTGGTGCTCTTCCGGATTGGCTTTTAACTAAAGCAATAGGTCCAACAGTAGTGTCAGCTTTTTCTGGTAAAGTAGTTAGACAACTTCCTCCTTTTGAACAATGGAGATTGTTTTCTAAAGTAAGCCCAACAAAAGAATTACAATCTATAAAATCGTTTGATAATTTTTTATCTGTGTTTAGGTCTTTTGGTAAAATTCCTAAATCAATTGAAGGTATATCAGAACAAGCAGAACTTTTTATAAAATCTAAAGCTAGAAGATTAGATAGGCTTTATGAAGGGTTAGAAAAAACGGCATACAATTTAGCTAAACAATTTGAAAAAAGATATAATGGTAATAATACATCTAAAGCAGGAGAAAAATACTATTTAGATGAAGTGCTTGAGTTTATGAAAGGACAAAAACCTTTGTCTGCGTTAGAAAAAGATTTACAACCTTTAGCAAAAGATTTAAGAATGACTGTTACAAACATACTAAAAGATTTTAGAAAAACCTTACCTAAAAATAAACAAGCTGACGATGTTATTTTAGATTTAAAAAATAGTTTAAGTAACAATATAGATAAATACATAGTAAGATCTTTTTCTTTATTTTCTAATCCAACAAAAGTGGTAGCACAAGAATTAAAAGATAATGCGGCTCAATGGATTAAAAAAAATGTTATAGCTAAAAGTTGGAGACTTAAAGAAATGGCTGCTAGCGCTAAAGCTTTTGGTAATATAAAAGATAAACAACTAGCTTACGCAGAAACTATGGTTGAAGATATTCTTAATGTAGGTAGAGCAGAAGGTAAGGACCCTATAAGACAATTAAAAACAATAGGTCAAAAAATACTAAGAGATAAAAAATATAAATTTATAAAAACCGGAGAAGAACTTCCTAAACCAATAAGACAATTGTTGGGTGAAGAAAATAATTTAAAAGCTTCCATACTTTACACAACTACACAAGCATTAGCTTCTGCTGCTAATAAAAAAGCTTTAGATGCTATTGCAAAAATTGGTTTAAAAGAAGGTTGGTTATTTAGAACAGCTGAAGAAGCTAGACCTGTTTACACTACAGCAGAACAAATAACAAAAATACCTAAACTAGGTAAAATGACTACAGATTTAACAGATCTATACACTTCTCCAGAACTTGCTCAAATGTTTAAAGGACAGGGTGGTAGGTTAGATCAAGCTTTAAATGGTTTATTACAATACGATTTATATAAAAACATAATAGCAACTAAAGCAATTATACAAGGAGGTAAAACTTTATACTCTCCAACAACACAAGTTCGTAACGTAACATCAGCTTCTTTTTTTGCATTATTTAATGGTCATGTTGGCCACAGAGCAAGCGTAATTGATGCAATGAGAATGGTAAAAAGAGATATTTTTTCAGCGGGTAAAGGTATAGACGAAAAACAATTTAATGATTACATAGAAAAATTAATTCGTTTGGGTGTTTTAGATGAAAACATTGTTGCTCAAGAGTTAAGAGCTGTGTTTAGAGATTTAAAAGATGGACAAATAAGAAATCAAAGTGATCTGTTATCTAGATTAGCTAAGATGACACCAACTGATAAAGTTGCAAGACTATACGCAGGTGGAGATAACCTTTGGAAAGATTTTGGTTACAATTTTAGTAAATCTCAATTTAGTGATGTTGTTACAAATTTAGATGAAGTTGCACAAATGTTTAAATATCTTGGTAGAGATTGGGATCCAATAAATGTTCAAACAGGAGTTAAAAAAACTTTAGATGACGGCTTAGATGAAATAGCTGCATACATGATAAGAAATACATACCCCACGTACAGTAAAGTTCCACCTGCAATTCAAACATTAAGAAAATTTCCGTTAGGTAATTTCGTATCATTTCCTGCAGAAATTATAAGAACAGGAGCTAATTCTATATCAACTCATTTAAAACTTGCAGCACACCCCAATAAAGCTGTTAGACAAATAGGTTTAAGAGGTTTGACGGGTGCTTTTTTAACAACGTATGGTTTTGGAAAAGCGGCAACAGAAATGTTCTATTATTTAAGTGACACTACAGAATCACAATGGGATGCATATAAAAGATCAGGTGCTGCTGATTGGAACAAAACATCTAATTTACTTTCATTATCAAAATGGAAAAATGGTGTAAGTTCTGCTATTAATTTTTCATACTTTAGTCCTTATGATGTTTTAAACGAACCTTTACAAGCTGCTATATTACAAGCGCAACAACAAAAATTAAACCCAAAAGAAACAGAAGAGTATGTTTTTAATTTAATGTTTTCAGATGATGGACCCGTTGCAAAACTATTAGAACCTTTTATTTCTGAGCCATTGGGTTTTGATAGGTTTAGAGATGTTACAACTAGATCAGGTAGAAAAGAAGGGGGTGGAAGAGTTTACACAGAAGCTGATGAGTTAGGTGAAAGAGTTGCTAAATCTTTTGCTTACGTTATTGATGGAGTTAAACCAGGTTTTATGACAACAGGAGGAAAAATACTTTCCGCTGCTCAACAAGATTTAACTAAAGGTGGAAGACCTACTAATTTAGTTGATGAACTAATTAAATTATTTTCTGGAGTTAGTATTATAAGAATAGATGCTAAAGAGGATTTAGGATATTCAGCAACTACAATGAATAGATTGCTAAGAGATGTGGATGAAACATCTGATTTTTACAGCACACAAAGTTATAGAAATAATACACCAGGAATATTAGTTGAGTCTTTTGAAGACATGCAAGACGAAGCATTTAAATTACAAAAAAATATGTTTATTAGTATTCAAGACATGAAATTGTTAGATATAAGTTCTGACACCATAGAAGAAATTTTAATTAAAAGAGGTGTAAATAAAAAATTAGCATCTAATTTAATGGATGGCGTATTTACTCCTGTTAATTATTCTAAGGCAAGATTTGAAAACAAAGTTGATTATATAAAAAAAGATTTGAAAGCTAGAAATTTAGATGATGAGTATTATTATTATGTTAACGAAAGTTTTGTTTTCCCAGAAGATAAATTAGATGCTGTTAAAGATCAATACGAAGACAAAAAATTTTTTAATGAAACATTTAATCCAGATAAAGGACAATACGAAGGTGGCTATTATCCTGAAAGAGAAGGATACAAAACAGATAGAAAAGGTTTTCTTCTTCTTGATGATGAGGGTAATCCGATTATAGAAAAAGGTTTAATACGAAGAGGTATGGAAGGAATTGGTGGTTTAAAAGAAAAAGTTTTAGATTTTACAATACCTGGTAGAGATATATACAAAAATCAAAGCGCGGTTCCTGCAACTAATAACACAGCACCTGTTAAAGTAGCTACAACACAACCACAAAATAACAAAATAGATGGCTTGACAGGAACAGAGAGAGCATTATTATCGCCGTCTGAACAGGAGATTGCCAGAAGATCATGACCCCAAAAACAACAAGAGAACATATAATAAGTTTACAAGGTAATATTACAGGTCTGAAAAAAGACGTGTCCAATATAAAATCAAATCATTTAAAACATATGCATGAGGATATTGACAAATTGGGTGGCAAGGTGGACAAAATCTACTGGGTATTATTGGGAACAGTTGGGGCAGCTGTTCTAACTTTATTAGAGGCGTTTATTACATAATGAAAATATCAGATAACACGGCTGTAAGCATGCCAATTAGAAACTTAGTCGCAATATTACTTGCCGTAGCAGCAGGTGTGTGGAGTTATAGTGAGATAACAACTAGACTTATAACACTGGAGACATCAGAACAATTAATGAAACAAGATTTACTTGAGGCTAGTACACAAAAGCCAATCGATCAAGAACAATTTATGTTGATAGAAGACATATATAAAACAACAGAAAAATTAGAAAAAACACAAGAACAAAATATGACAAACAAAGTTAATATAGAATTTTTAAAAGATCAATTAGATAAAGCTTTATCTGATATTGAAAAATTAAAAGACAAACAAAGGGAGTTTGCAAATGGAAATGGACATTAAATGTTAGAAACTGTAGTTGCTCTTCTTATGTTTATAGGACCTGACATCAAGGAGCACAGAATACAACCTTCTATGAGTGTGTGTCTTAAAGGTAAAAGACTAGCTTCTAGAGATGTAAAAGAAAATATACAGTACAAATGTATAAGATCTAAAGCACAAATAGAAATAAATATAGATGGGTCTAAGTCTATAAGAGCATTAATATTAGAGTAATGGAGTTTTTTATGCCTATAAATACTGTTGTTGCTTTGATTGCAGTTTGCTTAATAATGTACTACAGTTTAAAAAAATAAATCATGATATTATCTAAACATTTTAAGCTTGAAGAATTTACTAAATCCATGACGGCAACTCGTAAGGGTATTGATAACACTCCTGGAGCTGGAGATATAAAAAATCTTGAAAATATCTGTTATGAAATACTAGAACCACTTCGTGCAAAATTTGACAAACCTATTACAATTACTAGTGGCTATCGTAGTGAGGAGCTTTGTGAAGCAATCGGCAGCAAAAAGACATCGCAGCACGCGAAGGGCCAGGCGGTCGACCTAGAAATTTTTGGCATACCCAACATTCAAGTAGCTTACTGGTTACAAAACAACGTAGATTTTGATCAACTTATTCTTGAATTCTATAACCCTGATGATCCTGCTGGCGGATGGGTTCATGTATCTTA
>Ga0209634_1003802_pt1 | contig 10084 bp, 11 predicted proteins | sample LinPmetageLP40_FD_184043 | JGI IMG/M metagenome (GOLD analysis project Ga0209634, IMG submission 184043) | Marine viral communities from the Pacific Ocean - LP-40 (SPAdes) (version 2) | ecosystem: Environmental > Aquatic > Marine > Oceanic | place: Pacific Ocean | collected 2010-08-26 | reverse complement strand
AAAGCGTGGTTGGTTAGGAACTGCGCCTGGAGAATGCCCGTTCTTTAATCAAACTGTATTTATTAAAAATGAGCCATTAAAATATGAAGATAAATATAAAAATGTTGCAATAGAAGATCCAACACAACTAGCTCTATTCTGGCAATGTAGTGAAGAGCTATCTCCCAGATTCCCGTTTAAGGCTGAACTCCACCAATTTATGTTGCTAACTGCTATGAGAAAAACAGAGTGTTTAAAAATGGAGAAGAAGCATATCAACTTTGAAAAAGGAACTTTGTTTATTCCTAAAGGTATATCCAAAACTAAATACAGAGATGAAGAACTTCCTATTACTCCAGAGCTTGAAGTATTACTACGAAACATATTAGATCTTGGAGATAGACCTGGATTATCTTTTTATAAGATGAGAGACTTTAGGTGGTTATTTGCTACCAGGAATTGGAGAGCAGATAGATATTTTAATAAAGAATTTAGAATGTCCCATAAAGCAAGACTAGGTGGAGACGAACAATATATCCCGGTATTAAGAAAGTTAATGCAAGAAAAGGCAAACGATCCGGCGCTTCTCTATTCTCCTAAAATATTACGGAAAACATATATAACTAAATCACAACAGATATTCGCCGGCAGATCAGAGATCACTCAACAAATGTCTAGGCATAGAAATATTGATGTTCTTAATAGTCATTATAATAAACCTGGTATTGAAACTCGGAGAGAATATGCGAGTAAAGTATCACAAGCGTTTCCATTTATTCAAAGGAGAACTGCTTCGTGATTAAGGGTCCAACTTGTTTGAACTGTGAAGAAAAAAAGAATACTCCCTACCCTACAACCATAGATGAGAGATCTGGTTATATTTGCCAGGAATGTTATAACTCTAATATATGGGCATACGACGGGGACAACCTAAAACAAGTTTATTCGTTAGATACAATATTGCATACAAAGTTATTCAATATGAAAAAGCTTGGAAGATAACTCCATACAAAGCCTGGTTGCTACTTACTAAAAAAAACGGATTTGAGGATCTTATGCGTGAACACTTTAAGAATAAAAGTGGAAGCGCTGATTGGTGGATTAAGAATATGAAGTCCCCCACTACAAAAAAGAATTTTTATAAGAACCACCTTATGAAGTTTAGAAAAGAACTAATTGATTACAGATTAACACAAGGTCTTGGGTCCTTGAAAAAACCAACCAAAAAAACTAAATAAACCCATACTATTTTTATAATAAGTATCCCTATTTCTACAAAGGAAAATCTGATCTTAAACGATTAGATGTTAAATTTTAAATTCGATAAAAAATTAGTTTCAACAAAAGAACTCCTTGGAGAGCTTGGTTTAAGTCTAGCTTGGTTAGACAATAAAAAAACTAGGTGGAGAAAAAGAGGATTTGATTGTTGGGATATGGGCTTGAGACTTATTGGGACAAAAGCATTCTGGGATCCCGTTGAATTTACAAAGTGGTTGTACGCAAACGAATGTAAAAATAAACCAACCAACACTATGGAGCGAACTGAAAACACAGCTCTAATTAGTTTCATTAAAAGGAAAGTAAGTTATGACGATTGAGAAAATCCTAGAGGCCGGTGGCCCGAATACAGATAAAATGGATATGCAAACTTTTATAAAGTTAGCAGACGCAGAGAGTATTGAGTTTGATGTAATGCAAGACTTGGCAGATACAATTAAACAAGACTTTGAAAAAGAAAAACAACCAGGAGAGAGTTTTATAGATTGGTTGAAATCTAAACCAACAGATTATTTTAAAAGGATCGAATTATCTGGTGGAGGAAAAGTAATAAACTTCTCCGACTATGCAAAGATGAAAGATCCTAAAATAAAAGAGTTAGATCTAGCTTCATTCTTTACACCAGGAAAAACATTATCATCTCTAACAGAGGCAGAGAGAGAAGTAGTTAATAACCTATTGAGAATGAGTTTAGGGAAAAAGGACTAATGAAAATCAAGGAATACAAAGAGATGATGACTTACTTAACCAGACCTAAAGCCACACAAGAAGAGGCAAAAGCAACTTGGGACAAACGAGAAGCAGAGTTTAATGAAGAACGAAAACAAAAATTAAAAGCAGATAAAGATATGGAAACTTATGTGAAGAATACAACGGCCAATAATAAAGCTCCTGGGACTTTTAAAAAGCTAGTTAAAGAAGATGAGGCTATGGAAAAAAGAGGACAACAAACAGTGGCCCTTACAAATACTGCAAAAGGAGATTTAAGAAAACAAATTAAGAATGGAAATATCAACAGAGAAGATATGCTTTTAAAGGAAGATGATAACGGATTAATGGTTAATAAAAACAGAACCATTGCAATAAGAGATAGTTTCATTGCTAAACAATTTAATAGAGCTCTTGGAGTTAATGATGAACCCCAGGCAACACCAGAACAAGTTGGAAAGTTAGCAGAGCGCCTTGAACGAAACGCCCAAATGTCCGGGGGCAAAGGCCCGTTTACAAAGATTGCAGATAACCTGGGTAAGAAACCAATAATAAAAAAACCAATTAAGAAAACTCCTAGTAAGCCGTTTAAGTTTCCAGAATTTAAAATAGATCCAATGCCTATTCATACTTACACACCACACACACCGGACCCAGAGTTTTTAAGACAGGAAAGAAATTTCAATAGAATGGTTGAGGAAAGTAATAAACCAAAAGGATTGCCTGGAATACTAGGATTAAAGAAATCAGATTATGAATAAATATGAAATTAAATATATGTTGGAGCAAGCAATGAGCTCGGTTGATAGGCTTACTGATACACAGGGAAAACAATCACTACATATCGAGAATTTATGGGAAGAGATTGGGACCAAAAACAATAGGATTGACGCCCTAAATCAAAGATTATTGGAGCATAAAGAGAAGATAGTAGAGCTCCAAAACATTATTAAATCCCAGACACAAAAGAACTTGCGTGAATATCACTTTGGAGAGGAGAGCGTAAATAACTAATGAGCAATATAGGACATAACAATCCTCCAAAGGATAGAGAGGTTGAATGGAAATCTATCTCAATAAATATTTGGGATTATAAAAGTCTCCTAGAAATCGCACAGAATATTCTCCAAAAGAAAAATTGCTTTAGGTTATTAGACGGCAGAGAGCCATTGAAGAAAATCTCAATACCTTATGCAATCAGTTTGCTTATTACAGATAGGGAATTGGCTCAACTCGTAGAGATCCAGGATAACGGAAGAAATATCTGGGAGCAAACAGAGAAGAGATTATTACGATCATACAACTCAAAAGGAGGACTAAAACTAAATGGAAAAAAGTAAATGGCACAACATATCAATTAAGACAGAGAGCTTTGAAGATCTTCAAAGAATACAAAAATTAATTCCTATTCGAGTAAGCATACCACAAACAATCGAATGGTTAATACAAGTCGGGCAAACATCAATCAACAAAAGTGAATTAAATAATGGAAACAATAGAACAGTACAAAGAAAATAATTACTCAATCATTCCCTGTAAAAAGAATTCTAGAGTACCAATAGGAAAAGATTGGCAGAATACAGAACACGCATTTAACCCTGGAGATAATATAGGTCTCCATTTATTAGAGCATATAGATATAGATATTGATAACCCTGTTTGTCATAGATTTTTAATTGATATTAAGACTAGGGGTTGTGCGATTTATGGAAGAGAATCTAATCCAGAAAGCCATTTATTATTTAAAGGTAAAGCAGAATTTAAAAAATGGACAATGCACGATTGCTTTGAGCCCTGGTTTAAAGATTATAGAAAAAAAGGAACAATATTAGAAATAAGATCTGGGCACGGAAAACAATCCATATGTCCGGGATCCATTATTGATGATGAGAATGTTCGTTGGGATAGATTTATTGAGCCAGAAGAATATCCAGGAGACATAAGAAAAGATATAGAGCTCGTTGTATTTAAAACAATGCTATCAATCCTTTATCCAAAACAAGGTAAGAGAGACGATTTCTGTTATGCCATAGCTTGCTTATTAAAGAAGTGGGGAAATTGGACAGAGGATAAAATAAATACTTTTATTGAAGAGCTTGCATATAAAACTAATGACGAAGAAAAAAGACAAAGGTTTGGAACTAAAGCATATAAAGAAAATAAACCTTTAGGATTACCCTGGTTAAAAGACAACGGATATGAGCCAACGGGTATAAAACAATTATTTGAAACAGTTGGAATTAAATTAGGTAAGGAAGAAAAAGAAAAAGAATATAAAAAAGAAGTGCTTGATCCCGGAGCCTGGAGACAGGGAATAAAAGCTGATGTAATTGCTAACTCTAAATATGAGCCTATTGATTGGTTAGTAGAGAATATTATAGCGCCAGGACTAACTATTATTGCCGGTAAATCAAAGATTGGAAAGTCTTGGTTGGTATTACAATTATCTCACGCAATAGAATTTGGATTAGAATTTCTAGGTCGTAAATGTGCAAAAGGAGATGTGCTTCACTACTCACTAGAGGACGGCAAAAGAAGAATTAAATCTCGTTGGGAGAAGATGTGCATTAAACCAGATCAAACTCATTATCAGTTTAGAGACAGAAAACCAAAGATACCTATTTTAACTATGGGCCTTGAAGAGGAGATAGAAGATTGGGCAAAGAATGTACCCAACCCAAAAATGGTTGTGATTGATGTTTATGTAAAAGTTAAAAAGACAATAGGTAAAAACTTAAACGCTTATGAAAATGATAACTATAATTTACAGGACCTACAAACACTCGCTATCAAATATAATATTGGAATTGTTTTAGTACACCACACAAAGAAAGGTGCAGAGACAGATGTCTTTGATGAGATAAACGGATCAGCCGGCATTCAATCTAATATGGATAGTATGATTGTAATTGCTTCATCAAGAAAGTCTGGAAAGAATTCTGTATTCCATTGTATTCCAAAAGACGCAGAGCAATTAGAATTTGAAATTGGAATGAATGAGATGATGATATGGGAAGACAAAGGTCCGGTTGGATCAGCTAATCTAACCACGCTCCAAAAAGCTCTAATCGATTGTGTTAATAAATTATACGACGGGAATGTTGGCGAGGGTAAAGGAACACCGGTAGCAGCCAAAAATATTATAAAAGTAATTCAAGAAGATGACAACTTGAATGCAGAGCGACAATGGAAGCCGTACACAAAAGAAGATATTAATAAAACTTTAGAAAGATTGGTTGAGAAAATGGATCTTCGCAAGGTAAAGAGAGGACTATATACGCCAGCCATTTATTAAGTCTTTAATGTCTTCTTAAAGACAAAAAGACAATTAAGACAGCTAAACTATGTAAGTATGAAACCTAAATATAATTCAATAAAAGGACGAAAACTCCAAACATATTTGAGAAACAAACTATTGAAAGTGTTCCCCCATTTAAAAGAGAACGACATAGATGTTGCTAAAACAGGAGAGAATGGTCCAGATATAAAGCTGTCCAGGATTGCTAAAAGATTAATTCCATATCAATTTGAAACAAAGTCTCAACAGAGAATGAAAACAATTTATCAATGGCATAGACAAGCTAGTAAGAAAACAAATTTAGACGGAGTTGTTTTGATGAAATCCAATGGTCAAGATCCTCTTGTAGTTATCTCTTTAGATTTATTCCTGGATCTGATAAAATGATTACAGCGTGCAATAAGTATGACCACCTATTGTCCGTTGCAAAGGTAATTATGACGATAAAAACAGGACAAGAAGAACTAGATCAATACACACTAACTCGATCAGAGTATGCGAAAGAGTTAGGAAAGACGCCAAATGCTGTGCGTATGATGATGAGACACGGGAAATTATCTGGCCAATATAGATATGACGGATCAAAATATATTTTTAAGGCTCCAGAGAGACCGGGTGAAAACCATAATAATGACCACCCTGTAATTACGAAAATGACCACCAAAAAAATAAAAAAAATTAACAGGGGTAATCATTTCAAAGCTGATTATCCAAACGAAGCTTTTAAATTACATAACCAATATAAAAAAGAGCAGGCAATATTAAATAAAATTCAAGGTAAGTTTAAGAATGAAGCTCACGAATTAGAATATAAGAAATTAAATGATGAAGCTCTAAAGAAATCCCTGGAGAATACTGAAAAGAAAAACAAAGAGAGTTTTACCCCATTAAAAGATTATGGAGGTCCGGTGGCAATGCGCCGTTCTTCATACCCTATTGATAGAGATGATTATATGCCTCCGGCCCCGATCAGAAAGCCATTTAGAGGTTATGACAGTATGGGGACAGATGATGACGGATCTGTTGAAATAGATTTATCAAGATCTAATTATAGATCTGGTGTTTCTCACGGCGAACCACAATTCAAAAGTAAAGTTGCAGAAAGTATTTGGAGATTAAAAAATAAAAAATGACCACCTTGTTTCCCTGGAGCCTGGATATATAATACTTGAACATTAATAGTACAATTCACTTTAGCTCTAGATCTATGCCCATAGGTCTAGGGTTTTTTTTTCATATAATTTTTTCTAAAATATTTTTTTTATTGAAAACAATTTGAACGCCTTTAACTGTCTAGAACTAACTCTAAAGGTAAGACTATTAGGATCCCTATTTAAAAAAGGGGTATAGGGCCTCTAAAGATCGACGGAGAGTGCAATCGGTTTAGGATCCTTTTGGAAAGGATCTTTGCGACGGCAACAGCCGGAGCAACCAGAACAAAAAAGGTTAATTCCGTTATTTATCCACACCCCTAAAAGTGAGGAAAATGAATCTTTTTAGGGACCAAACTAGATCACAAAGTTAATTAAAATAGTTAATGAATCCGTTATTAATAGGTGCTAAACTAGATACACGACTAGATATATTAGAGATAAATCATAGTTGAGGAGTGAATGAACGAAGATAACCGGCGTAAACTGTGGACTTTGATACAGGAAGCCGGCCTTTATTTACGGAGTTAGCAGGACAACCTAACCCACATTAACCCACACTCTTCTACAAGATAGACAATCTAAATTTCTAGATAGAAAGAAATAACTATTGTAGAGGTGGATTATGAGTGAAGAGAAACAAGATACAGCACTAGATAAAGGTAAGATAAAACAAACTAGATATAAGCCCGATCCAATTAGATTGAGAGAGGACGCAATCAATAAGATTAAGAAATCAAATACAGAGTTTGGACTTAAAGCGTTCAAAGATATTCCATTTAAAGTCTCAAAAGATACACACCAAAAAGGATTGATGTTGAGAATATACAAAGGCGCTCCTGGAGATGATTTTACGAAGAGAGTTTTCTATGTAAGATTTTGGTTTAATAAAAGATCTGATTTACATAATTGTGGAAACTATTCACAGAGCTTTGGTGTTAATGAATTGAATGAGTATTTAATTGAATTAGATAAAACACATAAGGATCGTAAAACAGGGCTTTGGGTTAAAAACCCAAACACTACAAAGAAAGATGAGAAAAGATTTGTAGAGAAACCAGATACTACAACAGCTAAAGGATACACAGTAAACGAAGTTATTGAGGCTTATTGTGGAGCTCCTATTTTTGATGAAGAAGCTGAACGAGGATTTAGTAAAGATCGTAAGGACGGATATAGAAGTAAAAAACACGCCAGAGAATGGTTTAGATGTATGGCCGGATATAGTCATAGACAAACATTAATTGATTTCTTTGATGATGATGACGGATACGGAGTTGTTGAATTTAAAAGTAATAAACATTTAAGAGTAGCAAAGCCAACATCTATGCGAGATCTGTTTAGAAAATATCCTCCAGGAAAAGGCATTATTCAAGATGTTGTTTATTATAATAGACGAAAGAAAATAACTTACACAAAACCAAAGTCTAAAAATTACTCAATATATGATCACGATTTAGGCAAGAGTTTATTACACGAACTAACGCCTGGAGACATAGAGAACTTTATTAAAAATCTATCTTCAAAGTCTGTAAAAGAAAGCTATGTTAAAGTTTTTATTTCATTATGGATCTTTGCAAGAAAGCGTGGTTGGTTAGGAACTGCGCCTGGAGAATGCCCGTTCTTTAATCAAACTGTATTTATTAAAAATGAGCCATTAAAATATGAAGATAAATATAAAAATGTTGCAATAGAAGATCCAACACAACTAGCTCTATTCTGGCAATGTAGTGAAGAGCTATCTCCCAGATTCCCGTTTAAGGCTGAACTCCACCAATTTATGTTGCTAACTGCTATGAGAAAAACAGAGTGTTTAAAAATGGAGAAGAAGCATATCAACTTTGAAAAAGGAACTTTGTTTATTCCTAAAGGTATATCCAAAACTAAATACAGAGATGAAGAACTTCCTATTACTCCAGAGCTTGAAGTATTACTACGAAACATATTAGATCTTGGAGATAGACCTGGATTATCTTTTTATAAGATGAGAGACTTTAGGTGGTTATTTGCTACCAGGAATTGGAGAGCAGATAGATATTTTAATAAAGAATTTAGAATGTCCCATAAAGCAAGACTAGGTGGAGACGAACAATATATCCCGGTATTAAGAAAGTTAATGCAAGAAAAGGCAAACGATCCGGCGCTTCTCTATTCTCCTAAAATATTACGGAAAACATATATAACTAAATCACAACAGATATTCGCCGGCAGATCAGAGATCACTCAACAAATGTCTAGGCATAGAAATATTGATGTTCTTAATAGTCATTATAATAAACCTGGTATTGAAACTCGGAGAGAATATGCGAGTAAAGTATCACAAGCGTTTCCATTTATTCAAAGGAGAACTGCTTCGTGATTAAGGGTCCAACTTGTTTGAACTGTGAAGAAAAAAAGAATACTCCCTACCCTACAACCATAGATGAGAGATCTGGTTATATTTGCCAGGAATGTTATAACTCTAATATATGGGCATACGACGGGGACAACCTAAAACAAGTTTATTCGTTAGATACAATATTGCATACAAAGTTATTCAATATGAAAAAGCTTGGAAGATAACTCCATACAAAGCCTGGTTGCTACTTACTAAAAAAAACGGATTTGAGGATCTTATGCGTGAACACTTTAAGAATAAAAGTGGAAGCGCTGATTGGTGGATTAAGAATATGAAGTCCCCCACTACAAAAAAGAATTTTTATAAGAACCACCTTATGAAGTTTAGAAAAGAACTAATTGATTACAGATTAACACAAGGTCTTGGGTCCTTGAAAAAACCAACCAAAAAAACTAAATAAACCCATACTATTTTTATAATAAGTATCCCTATTTCTACAAAGGAAAATCTGATCTTAAACGATTAGATGTTAAATTTTAAATTCGATAAAAAATTAGTTTCAACAAAAGAACTCCTTGGAGAGCTTGGTTTAAGTCTAGCTTGGTTAGACAATAAAAAAACTAGGTGGAGAAAAAGAGGATTTGATTGTTGGGATATGGGCTTGAGACTTATTGGGACAAAAGCATTCTGGGATCCCGTTGAATTTACAAAGTGGTTGTACGCAAACGAATGTAAAAATAAACCAACCAACACTATGGAGCGAACTGAAAACACAGCTCTAATTAGTTTCATTAAAAGGAAAGTAAGTTATGACGATTGAGAAAATCCTAGAGGCCGGTGGCCCGAATACAGATAAAATGGATATGCAAACTTTTATAAAGTTAGCAGACGCAGAGAGTATTGAGTTTGATGTAATGCAAGACTTGGCAGATACAATTAAACAAGACTTTGAAAAAGAAAAACAACCAGGAGAGAGTTTTATAGATTGGTTGAAATCTAAACCAACAGATTATTTTAAAAGGATCGAATTATCTGGTGGAGGAAAAGTAATAAACTTCTCCGACTATGCAAAGATGAAAGATCCTAAAATAAAAGAGCTAGATCTAGCTTCATTCTTTACACCAGGAAAAACATTATCATCTCTAACAGAGGCAGAGAGAGAAGTAGTTAATAACCTATTGAGAATGAGTTTAGGGAAAAAGGACTAATGAAAATCAAGGAGTACAAAGAGATGATGACTTACTTAACCAGACCTAAAGCCACACAAGAAGAGGCAAAAGCAACTTGGGACAAACGAGAAGCAGAGTTTAATGAAGAACGAAAACAAAAATT
>Ga0209634_1003801_pt1 | contig 10086 bp, 4 predicted proteins | sample LinPmetageLP40_FD_184043 | JGI IMG/M metagenome (GOLD analysis project Ga0209634, IMG submission 184043) | Marine viral communities from the Pacific Ocean - LP-40 (SPAdes) (version 2) | ecosystem: Environmental > Aquatic > Marine > Oceanic | place: Pacific Ocean | collected 2010-08-26 | reverse complement strand
GGAATAAAATCGTAGAATGGGATTTTGATAAGCCCGATATCAAGTGGTTTACCAATGCTAAACTAAATATTACAGAGAATATTTTTGAAAAAAATCTATTCACTCTTGGAGATAAACCAGCCATTATTTGGGAGCCCAATGAGCCTAACGAAGCCAATCAAATCATAACATATACCCAACTGTTTCACAAAGTCAATCAGTTTGCCAACGCTATGAAAGCCAAAGGTGTGTGCAAAGGTGATCGCGTCATCATCTATATGCCGATGGTTCCAGAAGCTGCTATAGCCATGTTGGCTTGTGCTAGAATTGGTGCTGTCCATTCTGTAGTGTTTGCCGGATTCTCTTCCAATGCGCTAGCTGACCGAATCAATGACTGTGAGGCAAAAATGGTATTAACATCAGATGGCAATTACAGAGGAGCTAAGTCAATCCCCGTCAAAGCAGTGGTAGATGGAGCACTTGAAAAGACTACAACGGTTGAAAATGTAATTGTTTTCAAAAGGACAGGGGAAGAAGTGACGATGAAAGAAGGAAGAGATATTTGGTGGCATGATGCAATAGAAGGACAGTCTATAGATCACAAAGCAGAAGTAATGGATTCGGAAGACATGCTCTTCATATTGTACACTTCTGGCTCTACGGGTCAGCCCAAAGGGGTGGTTCATACCACTGGTGGATACATGGTATATACCAGCTATTCTTTTGAAAATGTTTTTCAATATGATAAGGGAGATGTTTATTGGTGTACTGCCGATGTGGGCTGGATCACAGGTCATTCTTACATCGTCTATGGGCCACTGCTCTCTGGAGCCACAACCCTTATGTTCGAAGGAGTGCCTACTTTTCCAGATGCAGGGCGTTTCTGGGAAATTGTTGATAAATACAAAGTCAATCAATTCTATACCGCACCCACAGCTATTCGCGCTTTGCAGGCCTACGGTATCGAGCCCATTGCACCTTATAAACTCGACTCGCTTAAAGTAATTGGTTCGGTTGGCGAACCCATCAACGAAGAAGCTTGGCATTGGTATCACACTCATATCGGAAAGGGCAAATGTCCAATAGTTGATACTTGGTGGCAAACGGAGACAGGGGGAATAATGATTTCGCCTATTGCTGGAATCACACCTACCAAACCATCATATGCAGCTTTACCGTTACCGGGTATTCAACCCGTAATTGTAGATGTAGATGGTAATGAACTTCAAGGCAAGAGTGTGGAAGGAAACCTATGCATCAAGTTTCCATGGCCTTCTATGCTGCGGACAACTTATGGAGATCATGAACGTTGCAAACAGACCTATTTTTCCACTTATAAAGGCATGTATTTCACCGGAGATGGCGTGAAAAGGGATGAAGACGGCTATTACAGAATCCTAGGTCGTGTCGATGATGTCATAAATATATCTGGACACAGGATGGGTACTGCCGAAGTAGAAAACGCCATCAATGAACATCCAAAAGTAATAGAATCTGCCGTGGTTGGTTATCCTCACGATATCAAGGGACAAGGGATTTATGCTTATGTTATTTGTGATATGGAAGGGCGTTCAGATGATAGTCTTATCAGCGAAATCAAGGAAACAGTTACGAAAATTATCGGTCCTATCGCCAAGCCTGATAAAATTCAAATAGTTCCTGGATTGCCAAAAACAAGATCAGGTAAGATTATGAGGAGAATATTACGAAAAATTGCTTCTAACGACACCAGCAACATGGGAGATACCTCAACATTGCTTAACCCTGATATAGTCGATACCATTATGAAAGGAGCCAAGTAAATACAGCCCCATGCCTGCAAATCTAGTTGCTACCAGAATTGCCGACTTTCTAAGAAAGTATCCTCCATTCGTGGATTTGGAGGAAGTAGATTTGGAGAGGTTAAGTGCTGAGGCTATTGTCAGCTATTTTAGTACGGACGACTATGTCTTTCATCAGGGAGATAAGGGGCAAGAATATCTTTTCGTAGTACAAGAAGGAGTTATTCATCTTGAATTGGGACATGAAGGAAGCACCTCTTTGGTTGACATTTGTGATGAAGGCGAACTTTTTGGGGTACGGGCCATGCTTAGTGGAAAACCCTATGCCTTTCACGCAAGATGTGCCGAAGAATCGCTTGTATATGCCTTGCCTATTAGCATCTTCAAAGAGTTTTTGAAGAAAAACAGTAAAATAGCCCTATTTTTTGCGTCAGGGCTTGCAGCTGGTCAAATCGCCTTTCAAGTTGACTCTGAAGCCATTAAGCTACCGCATAAAGAGACGGGGTCGATACTCAATTGGAATCGTCCGCTATCCAAACCTTCCAAATCGCTAATAACTGCTACTCTTTCCAAAAGTATACAAGAGGTAGCTATCATAATGACAAAAGAAAAGATTGGTTCTATCCTAGTTTGCGATGAAAATAATAATGCTGTAGGAATAGTGACGGATACCGATTTCAGAAGCAAACTAGGTACTGGAAAATCACTGGCCAATAAGCTAATTGGTGATATTATGACAGCAGGTGTAGTCTCTATGCCATTGGGGCTGCCATTGTCACATTACCTATTAGAAATGCTGAGAAAAGGTATTAGACATATCTGCCTGACATCCTCTGGAAAGCCTATTGGCATTTTGAGTGAACACGACTTACTCTCTTCACAACAAAATCATCCATTGGCACTTGTCTACACCCTAGAGCAGTCTTCAAACCCTGATGAACTTGTAGCAATAAGAAACCAAGCGGATCAACTCATCTCCTACTACCTTGATCAAAACGTTTCTATTAGTCTCGTGTCTTCGTTGATCACCCATATCAATGACATGCTCATTACAAGATTTATCGAACTCACTATTGCTGAAATTGGAGATTCCCCAGTACCATTCTGCTGGATAAGTCTCGGTAGCGAAGGGCGTAAAGAACAACTCATCCGTACCGATCAGGACAATGCCATCATTTTTGAAAATGTAGCTGACGAAAATTTGGCAAATACACAACGCTATTTCATAAAATTGGCACAGAAGGTAAATCAGTTATTGGAAAAAGCCGGCTTTGCGTATTGCCCCGCGGATATGATGGCAAGTAATGAAAAATGGTGTCAGCCCATCTCAGTATGGAAAGCGTATTTTTCAGGATGGATCAATGAACCACTGGGTAAATCTCTTATGCTTTCTACCATTTTTTTCGATTTTAGGAAAATATTCGGAGATGATCAATTAGTGAAAAACCTTCAAAACCATTTGAATGATAAGATCTCCAACAGTCGTATTTTCCTGAATTTCCTCGGAGCAAATGCACTTAAAAATCCTGCTCCATTGAGTTTTTTTAAAAATTTTATGGTGGAACGCAGTGGTGAGCATAAAGATAAGTTTGATATAAAAGCGCGTGCGATGATGCCACTTACTGACTTGGCTCGACTGCTGGTGTTGAGTGAGAATTACTTAAAAGAGACCAATACGGCTGCACGCTTCCGATGGTTGGCAGAGCAGGAGCCTAAGAACAAAGCGCTTTATCTACAAGCTGCTGAGTCTTATGAATACCTCATGAAGTTCAGAGCATTGAATGGGTTTGAGAAATCAAAAAGCAAACGATACATCGAGATCGCTACGCTAAACAAGCTCGACAGATTGATCTTGCGCAATACTTTCGAACCTATCCATAAACTACAACAATTGGTTACTGTTCGCTTTCAACTAGACTATTTCAACTGATCGATTTGTTTACGTTTCTAAAAAGAAAAAATGATCCCCACCTGCCAGACTTTGTAAAAAGATATCAAGAGTCGTGTGAGCAAATTGATAAAAAATCAAGTCTCAATGACTTGAAATTTATTTGCTTTGATACGGAAAGCACTTCATTAGACCCCACTACAGCGAAACTGCTTTCTCTCGGAGCGGTGACCATTCAAAATAATCGCATTGATATAAAAAACAATTTAGATTATTATGTCCGTTGGAATAATAAAGAAAAGCCTCAAAACGTGGAAATACATGGCATCACCAATCGCCAGTCTCAGAAGGGTGTCAAACCAGAAGACGCAATCCAGTTGTTTTTAGAATATATTCAGGGAGCAGTGCTGGTGGCACACAATGTTTCATTTGATGTGAGCATGTTTAATAATATTTTAAAGAAATACTATGGCTCTATCAAACTTACAAACCCTGTACTCGATACAGCCAGACTCGCCATACGGTTGGAAGTTCCACAGTTGGATAGCAATAATTACAACGCCATCGACTATACATTAGATGCACTTTTCGACAGGTATCGGATCACACCTCTCGAGCGACACTCGGCACTTGGTGATGCCTATGGTACTGGGCTACTATTCATGAAGTTACTCTCCAGATTGGAAAAACGTGGCGTATCCAAACTGCATCAGTTATAATCAAAATCTCTATCTATTTGAAAAAGAGCTTTTGAAGCTATAGACGACACTTTTCTTATGCTTTCTTTCCTTCAACGATTTATTATTTTACTCATACTTCAATGAATCCACCGGGCTAGCCAATGTCGCCTTTATCACTTGATGGCATATGGTAATCAGCATCAAGGCCAATAAGAATAGTATCGGAAGTGCATATATTGACCAAGACATTTCTGCCCTGTAAGCGTAGTTTTCTAACCACTTTTTTAACAAATACCAATTAATGGGTAGTGAAATAATTCCTGCAATGAGTGCAAGTATAAGAAAGTCTTTTGATACGAGTTTCAACAAACTCTGCACAGAGGCTCCCATCACCTTTCTTACGCCAATTTCTTTGGTTTTTCTGACTATTGTAATCAATGAAAGACCATAAAGACCGAGGCATGCAATAGTAATCGCAAGTGCTGTAAAAAACATTAATACCTTACTTAATCGCTGCTCTTCACGATATTGTTCATCGAATAGATCATCAAGAAAAAAATACTCGAAGGGCTTATCAGGGAAAACTTCTTCCCAGTTCTTTCTTACAGATGATATTGTCCTATTAAGTTCATCCCCTTTCTGATTATTCAGCTTTATTGAAAGAAATATCATGGGCGCCCAATGCGTTTGATAAACCACAGGATAGTTCTGTTCTTTGAATGAAGTTGAGCGAAAGTCAACCACCCCTATGATTTTAGACTTGATCGGTCTGGTGTTTCCGCTTGTGACTTCATAATCAATCGCATCTTCTGGTTTGTCAAATCCGAGTGCCGCTAATGCTTCCATATTAATGATCAATGCCCGGTTGTCAGTGACCATCTCTTTTGAGAAATTTCGCCCCGCTACGATTTGCACTTTGAAGGTTGGTAAAAAATCAACATCTATTCTAGAATAATAAAGGGAAACGAATTCTTCGTTATTCTTTATATGTCTAAAGTGAGGAATATTCGTTTTATGTTCTCTTCCTGGTAGGTCATATGATGCTGTGATTCCATTGATTTTACTTTGGGTAGAGAGCATACTTTTTAAAACATCTACTTTACTAAGAAACAATGAATCTGCTCCTACAGGACCAAATTGGGCGTGCGTTTTCAACACCAGCGTTTCTTCAATATCTATCCCCAGTTGCTGGCCCTGCATGAAAGCAATTTGTTTGTAGATCATGATAGACCCGGTTATTAGAATAAGAGAAACAGCAAATTGAAAAATCACCAATCCTTTTCGAAGATTAACTAACCTACCTCGTTCAACCTTTGGAAAACAGCCCTTCAAAACGCTCACCGGTTGGTGAGAAGAAAGGATAAACGCAGGATACAGGCCAGTTGTGGCACTACTTGATAGAAACAAAATTAGAAATAAGATCCAAAATTCTACACTTAGAAGCAATTGTAATTCTAATAATTGACCTGTAAGTTGATAGTATGAAGACGATAGAAGTTGCACAATTGTAAGCGAGATCAAGCAGGCCAAAAAATTAACCAACAGCGACTCAATCATAAACTGTCTGATTAATTGTAAACGAGAGGAACCGACTACTTTCCGAATGCCTATTTCTCTAGCCCTATCTATTGATCTGGCAGTTGACAAGTTGACATAATTGATCCATGCTATAACCAAAATAAATATGGATAGTAAGAGCAACATCCTGACAATATTACCATTGCCATTGGGCGCTAATTCCCCTAATAAATCTGAGTGTAAATGAATATCTTCTAATGGCTGCAAATAGAATTTAGAGTCCGCCATCTGGTTTCTTCTGCCTGCCATGTATTTCTCAATGAATTGAGGAAATTTCGCTTGTAAGTCCTTGCTGTCTGTACCATCAGACAACAATAAATAGGTGTAAAACCCATCCCAATGCCAATTACTGTTGTCCTTTTCTATAGAGCCTGTAACAAGCGTCCATGGAAAGAGAAAATTAATTTTGATGTGAGAGTTACTAGGCAAATCTTCAAACACTCCGATTATTTTGTGATCTTCCTTCGTATAATTATGACTTATAGTTTTATTGATAGGTGACTCTTCCCCAAAATATTTAGTTGCCATCGATTGAGAAATAAAAACCGTTCCTAGTGGTACTGAATCAAGATCATTTCGTCCTGAAATAATTGAAAGCGAGAAAATATTTAGAAAATTTCCGCTGGCATGAAAAATATTCTTTTCTGAAAATTGTGTAACATCACCACCTTCTTTTTGATGGCTGACAATAATGTCTGATTGATCACTGATCTCAAATAAGGTGGTATAATCGAGTACTTCAGGATACTCACTTTTCATAGCTTGCCCAGTAGGAACAAATGATTGTGCCTTTCTATATTGCAACTCTCCATCGATATTCCGATCATGACGAACACGATAAATATTCTCGGCTTTATCATGAAAGTCGTCATAACTGTGTTCAAAACTGACATACTGTAAAATCAACAAACAGGAAGCCATCCCAATTGCCAATCCCAAAGTATTGATCATGGAAAACATCTTGTTTTTCATCAAGTTGCGAAAAGCGATGACCATATGGTTTCTTAGCATATTATTCGTATTTGAGTGAGTCAACAGGATTGGCAGTTGCCACCTTGATTGTGTGATAACTCACAGTAGCCACTGCTATCAACATGGCTGAAAGGCCACCAATAACAAATGGCTGTAAACCAATCTCAATCTTGAATGCAAAATCACTAAGCCACTGGGTGGATAAGTACCATGCCACTGGTGCACTGATCAAAAAGGAGATAGATACCAGTCCAAGAAAGCTTTTTGTAAACATGGTCACTAATCCAAAGACACTGGCTCCCATCACTTTCCTGATGCCTGTTTCCTTTTTACGCTGTTCGGTCATGTAAGAAGCCAGTCCAAACAACCCGAGACAGGACACAAAAATGGTCACCAAAGCAAATATATTTGACAGTTTACCCATGACAGACACTTTCGCATAAGTCTTAGCGTAGTCTTGATCTACAAAACCATAGTTAAATGGGTAGTTTTCTTCAAACTTAGAATAAACTGCTTTGACCTCTCCAATGATTTGATTGACATCACCATTGATTGCGATATAATTTCTCCAAGCTTGATTTGTATCGAACAAAACAATAACAGGGTCGATCTCCTTATCAAGACTTTGATGATGAAAGTCTTTCACCAACCCAACAACTTCCACTTCGTCTCCCCACAGTGTGATACGACTACCTACTGGATTGTCCGAAAACATCACTTTTGCAGCCTCCTCATTGATCAATACTTGCAAAGCAGAAGAATCATATACACCTGAAAAACCCTTTCCCTCTAGCACCGTCACGCCAAAAGTCTCTACAAAATATTGATCAGTTTGCATTACGTGAAAGTAAGTATCTTCGCCTTCTAGTTTTCCTGACCAACTAACTCCTTGGGTAGTGTTGTGAATATCCAATGGACTATTATTCGTATTGGTCATTGTTCGTACACCGGGAATCTTCAAAATTTCATTTCTATAAGCTTCACGTTTACCCATTATACCATTTAGATCATGGTGAAGAATATTCTCTTTCTTAAGACCCAAATCCGTATTCAGGATAAATTGAAGTTGACTGTAAACAATCATTGTGGTCACTACAAAAGTGATAGATAGAGAAAATTGAAGAATAACGAGGACTCGTCTGAAACCTGACAATGATTTCTCACTGCTGACAGCGCTCTTCAACACCTTACTAGGGTTAAACCCGGATAAATAAATTGCTGGATAAACTCCTGCCAGAACACCAGTCAGAATACACAGTGAAATGAAAACTAGCATAAACTGAGGACTGCTATAAAGGATAGACAATGACTTTCCTGTCAACTCATTGAAAGGCGCCATCATGAGATCTGCCATAGTAATTGCCAAAGCACCACTGATCAATGCAATAAGAATAGACTCCCCTAAAAACTGTATAACTAAAGATTTTCTACTCGCTCCAGTGACTTTTCTTACACCTACCTCCATTGCTCTTTTTCCTGCTCTCGCTGTAGATAAGTTCATAAAATTGATACAGGCTATCAAAATCATAATGATCGCGATGGTCGAAAAAATCCTTACGTACACAATACGACCTTCTGCGTCTATCCCTCTGCTTAAGTCAGCTTTCAGATAGATGTCCTTGAAGGGGTATAAATGAAATTCGGAATCAACACCAGTAGATTTAATATATTTAGGGGTGATTTTTGCGAGCTGTTTAGAGATTTTCTCGGAACTCGTATTGTCATCTACTAAAACAATTGTCCTGTCGTTATAATTGCCCCAATCCATATTCCAAGGCCTTTTTTTCATGTATGTTTCGTATGGAATTATAAACTCAAACTGAAGTGTAGATTGTGTAGGAATTTCTGCCATTATGCCCGTGATCTTAAACTCATTGAGAGACCCCCAATCATCGATAGTCACTGTCTTATTCAGTGCTGTTGTGTTTGGAAATAGTTTCTGAGCCAAGTCCTGCGAAATGATCACATTGTGAAGACCATCCAAAGCTGTTGTCACATCTCCTTCAACCAATGGAAAATCAAAAACAGTAAGTATTTCCGGGTCTGCACTGATGCCCCATTCCTCCAAATTTTGATGTTCTTGCTTGAAGAGTTGTTGGCGATTACCTGAAAAGCGAATAGCTTGCTCTACTCCTGAGACTTCATTCATCAATACTTCTGCCAATGGTCCTGGAGAACTTCCCCAATAATTACTTCCTGTGCTGGACTTCAGCTCTGATACTACTGTATAAATTCTGTCTTTCTTTGAATGATAATTGTCGATCGCATACTCATCCATTACCCACAGTGATATCAGTAAGGCACAGCAAAGCCCAAATGCCAATCCCAATATATTGATAAGTGAAAATGTCTTGTTTTTAAGAAGATTTCGAAGAGCGATTTTGAATAAGTTCTTAATCATAATTGAGTATTTAAAGTGTTGTTATTCGTATTTGAGTGAGTCAACTGGGTTCGCTGTAGCTGATCGTATAGTTTGCCCTAGAATGGTCAAAAATGCGATCCCTAAGATCACTGCCAATGGGAAGACCAGTAACCCCCAGCTAATGGGTATTTTATTGGCATAGTTCTCCAGCCAAAGCTGGATCAGAAAGTAAGCAACAGGTACAGCCAGCATCCCCGATAATACAATCAATTTTAGAAAATCTTTTGACAACATCTGTACAATGCTTTTTACTGATGCACCCAGTACTTTTCGTACACCTATTTCCTTTGTGCGTTGCAAAATGGTAAATGAAGAGAGTCCGAATAATCCCAGTATGGCAATAATAATGGACAAAATGGTGAATAATGCAGTGACCTTCGAAAATCTACGATCTGATTCGTACTGTTGATTGTAGCGATCGTTGAGGAAGAAATACTCTAAAGCTGCTCCATCAAATAGGCTCTGCCAAGATTTAGAAATTGCCTCTATCGTCTGGGTTGTCGTTCCCTGGTTGTATTTCACCAAAAAGAAGTCACCTCCTTTGGAGTAGTAAAAAATCATTGGAACAAATGCTTCTTTTGGAGAACGTTGGTGATAGTTTTTCACAACCCCGATAATTTCACTTGATGAATTACCGCCATAGGTGATGTGCTTACCTACTGCGTCTTCAGAACTCTGAAACCCCAGTGTCTCTACCGCACGCTCATTGATGATGACCATGTCCTTGTTGGATCCATCAACGAAGTTTTTGCCAGCGGCTAGTTGTAAATCCAGCGCACTCAAAAA
>Ga0209634_1003799_pt1 | contig 10089 bp, 12 predicted proteins | sample LinPmetageLP40_FD_184043 | JGI IMG/M metagenome (GOLD analysis project Ga0209634, IMG submission 184043) | Marine viral communities from the Pacific Ocean - LP-40 (SPAdes) (version 2) | ecosystem: Environmental > Aquatic > Marine > Oceanic | place: Pacific Ocean | collected 2010-08-26 | reverse complement strand
CCCACACCTGTTGCAGGGTCTCCCAATAAGAAGCTCTGAACTGGGGGATACCTGAACAAGTCAGGTAAAGTAGGTTTATTTCATTTCTTTTTTCAGAAGATTCTTCACGGACTACAAAAATTTAGTTGAGCATCTAAAAACTCTGTGTTCCATACTTAGAGGCACTGACAATTTGAACTACGACCTTTCCTCCACATTCAGTCCCTCAAGCATGTGTGCCAAAATAGGCTCACATTTTTCCTTACAAGCCGGATAATAGTGCTTGTGCTTCCAATAGTCAGATTTTGGAGAGAGTCCCCACCAAAATTCCGCCATTGCCAATGGTTTCATACCATTCATGAATGCGTACTGCAACAATTTCGGTAAAGCACACTCTCCTGCTCCACCCGGTGGTTTTTGACTACGGACATCTCTGAATATTTCACGCAGACTCTTCTCAGCTCCAGCCGTGTTCAAAAACTTATACTGATCAAATATTTTTTCTTGCAGCGCAGTAGAATGTGCTCTTCTAAATACCTTAAGCTCTTCCACCTCCTCACTAGAATCGTTCGCTTCTTCAAGCAATTTGATTTGTTGATTAATACGGGTGAGCTCTTCCATGCCATTGTTGAGAAAACTACCCGATTTCAATCCATCATAGACAGGCGGCACCAATTTCGCATGATGATTTCCTCCAGCCATCTTGCCAGAAAATGCGGACAAATAACCGACTTCATCATTTGCTGTTTGTACAACCAAGACACCAAACATCTTCCCGATGATTTGTCCTTCCTTTCCTTCCACCAAACCGAAGTTATGTTCCCATTCTTGGCTCGCTAGATATTCTTGAAGCTGCTTGGAAGCGATGATGCAAAGTGCGTGTGGCTCATAGTCAAATGGAAAAGTAAACCGCTCTGGCAAGTTGGAAGTGTCAACGGATTTGGGAAATGGGGTGAAGAAGTCATCTTCTATAGAACTAGTATTGATCAATTGAAGTATTTATTCATTTTGTTTGCATAAAATTAGCCCAAAGATTTGTTATTATTTATTTTCAAGAAAATTATCCAAAAACCTTAAGAGAATGATAAAATCAGGAGAAACAGATACCAATAATTATAAAAAAATGCTTTACATAAGTATCATTTTCGTTTTTACAGTTTGGGCTTCATCTTTTATTCTTTTCTTTTTTTATAAACCTAACAACGTAGGAGAGATCGGAGATGTGTTTGGAATGGTAAGCTCCTTGTTTACAGCATTAGCCTTTGCCTTTCTAATTTATACATCTAGTCTTCAACGTGAAGAACTGAAACACTCGCGGGCAGAATTGGTCGCAACTAGAATCGAACTTGCTAAAACGGCTGAAGCCCATGAAAAAAATTATGCATTATCGAAAAAACAATATGATTCCACCATTAGAGAAAGAGTAGGTGAATTGAAGTTAATTGAACAGGTTAGGGAAAAGCATGAAAATCAAAAGTACTTTAAGCAGGTGAGTTTTGAGGTGTTGTATTCAAATATAATTATTAAAAATGTAAAAATTTCTAATGCGCAAGATGATATAAAAATAAATGAGGGTAGAAAAAAGATAAATTATAATGAAGGAGATGATTATACTATTTTGTTGAAATCAGAGCGCAAAATTATTGATCCACAAATTATTATATCGTACCAATGTCTTAATGATAATAAATACACTCAACGGTATTATTGGAACTCCAACAAAATTTACCCGCCTAAAATAGAAGAAGCTTAAAACGCCAACCTAAACCCAAAAACGGGAAAATCATCTTTCGAGAAATCCAAATCTTCAGACCTGACGAACCCCATTTTTTCATACATCGCCCAGGCTATTTTCATGGCATTCGTAGAATGGATGACCACCTGTTTTCGGTCTTCATTTTTTGCCAATTGGATACAGGCATTGATTAACAATTTTCCAATTCCTTTCCCTCTGATCGTTGGATCAACAGCCAGCAATCGAAATCCAGCAGCCTCCTTCTCCGTAGTAGCAGTTCCTTGAGATCCATAGTGCTTCATATCTCCAATATAAACCACCCCACCTACTATTTGACCTGATGATGATGAAACGGCAACAAGCAATTTTGTTTTGGGATGAGTCGTTAGCTCGCCAACATTGGCAAGTTTGTTATAGTACGCTGGGTTTTCATCTACAGAAAAGAAACCTTCGAGTTGTGCATACACACGCACCATCAATTCACCTATTTCCTGAAATTCATCAGCTACAGCTTCCCTAACAAAGTATTCTTTGTTCATTTATTTCAAGATTTCTTCCAAATAATGTTGCTCAATACCGTAAGCTTGTTTGATTTGCTCAATCTTCTTGTCAATTGAAGCCTCATCCGTTGACTTATCAGACTTCGCTCCTACCAGCAATACGTTTTTGCGGGTGTGCTCATTGGACACAAACTCGAAAATCTTGGTTTGATATTGCTTCTTCTCCATGATCAAGGCACGAATGGTGTCTGTCACCATTTCGTATTGGCGCTCTTTGAAGATTCCATATTTTAGGATCGGATCAGTTTGTTCTTTACCCTTGAGCTGTTGCCTGATCTGCTTGTGGCAACATGGTGCACAAATAATCAACGCTGAATCAGAAACTATCCCCTTGTGTATGGCATCATCAGTCGCGGTATCACATGCATGCAGCGCTATCAGGATATCTATCTGGTCATTTTCAAAAGTCTCTATTCGCTGACATGCAAATGACAGATGTTCAAATCCTGCTTTATTCGCCACCTCATTACAATAATCCACCAACTCTTGTCTCAGCTCAATCCCAGTCACTTTGACTGACAACTTTAACTTATTGTATAAGTAATCATACAGCGCAAATGTCAAATAGCCCTTTCCAGAGCCCATATCTACAATATTCACTTGTTTTGGCAGAGTAGTGGACTTAATAAGTCCTTCCATTACCTCCAGGTATTTATTGATCTGACGGTACTTGTCAGCCATTTTAGGGATGACTTGACCTTCTTTGTCAGTTACACCCAATAACTGTAAATAGTCACTTGTCTTGTCAGCACGCTTTTGCTTGGTACGATCATGTGCCTCCACTGGTACATCTTTAAAGCTTGCCTTTTGACGGCTTATATGCCCTTTTCCTTTTTTTGATTTCTGAAAAGTATAATCTGACGAAGTTGTGAAGAGCACAGCATTCCTGAAGTCCATCATCAGATCATCAATTTGCTTCACCCCTAGTTCGGTAGGGAGATTTTTGACCTGGTCATTCGTTTGATATCGGTAGGTAAATGAAAGAGTTGATTTGTCCTTTAGCATCACCCTTTTCACATATACATTGACCAATTCATTGCTCGGAAATGTTGGTTTGCTAATCGTGATTTTCACAAACTCATTGCGATCAATACTCTCTTGTATTAGGGTCAAAAATATTTCGTGTTCATCCATGGTTCAAAGTTACAATAGTTATTCAGTTATCTGGTTGATAGTTGATCCGTTATAAGACAACAACTATCAACTATCCAACTATCAACAATCCAACTATCGACTGTGGACTATCGACTGTGGACTATCGACTATCAACTATCCAACTATCGACTATCGACTGTGGACTATCGACTATCAACTATCAACTATCCAACTATCGACTATCAACTATCGACTATCGACTATCAACTATCGACTATCGACTATCGACTATCCAACTATCCAACTATCGACTATCCAACTATCCAACTATCGACTATCGACTGTGGACTATCGACTATCAACTATCAACTGTGGACTATCGACTATCAACTATCCAACTATCAACTGTGGACTATCGACTATCGACTATCAACTATCCAACTATCCAACTATCAACCGAACAACTGAGACACTGGCTACAATTGTAGCTCCATATACACATTTGCTCTCTCATATGCTGAAGTATTGACATCCTTGTGCATGTACTTGAACCCGAGTTTCTCATAGAGAGTCAATGCAGGAGTTAGTTTTTTATTCGATTCGAGAAATATCATGTCGAGTTTCATTTCTCTTGCTTTTTCGATGATTCTCAATCCCAGTTTCTTTCCTGCTTGTTTGCCTTGCGCTTTTGAGGTTACCGCCATTTTTGTCAATTCATAGGCTCCTGGTTTTGGTTGCATAAGTGCACATGTTCCTACTACCTCACCTGCCAATAGTGCAAAATAAATACTTCCTCCTTTGTCTATGATGTACTTCTGTGGATTGCTTAGCACCTCATTATCGTAGTCTTCCACATAGAAATACTTCTCCAGCCATTCGATGTTCAGTGTTTTAAAATGCTCGGCATATTGTGGAGCATACTCGACAATCTGCACTTCCCCAAGCAATCTATTATTGGTTACTTCTTTGATACGGTCAACAAACCCAGTTTCGGTAAATTTATTTTCCATCTCTTGTATAGCAGTGATTAGGTGATGTTGGTTGCTACGCATGAGGTTATTGAGCGCAGTGGCTATATCCTGCCAAAGCGGTTTCATCTGCAATTTTAGTTCTTCACCCTTTTCCGATAAACGAAGTGTCTTCTTACGGCCATCGGTTTGATGACTTACTGTATCAATAATGGCGTGATTGACCAATTCTTTGACTGTCTGGCTGACCGCAGCGTGTGTGATATTCAAAGTTTCCGCTATCCTCATGACATTGGTGGATGCTTGATTGCCAATGGTGTAGAACACCGGAAACCATTTGGGCTCAAAATCAATGTGATGCAGTTCATACAATGCCTTGCCTTCTCTCATGATATAGTCACTTAGCCTTTTCAACCGACTACCAATAGCCAACTCCCCTAACTCATTGAGTATGTTCTGTTCCATTTGAATTATTTACGTAAGTACTTACGTAAATAAAATAGTTAATTATTTTTTATCAAAATTGAACAATAAAAAATTTCTTAAAACCAACTATTCCCGAGGCAGAGCCATAGGGGTATTTCGCTGGTTTTATTTCAACCTGAAGGATCAAAAAACCAAAATTTTATATTTAGATTCCTGCCTTCGCAGGAATGACGGCTTTATAGGAACCCCGAGGCTTCGCCTCGGGGAATTCTTCAGGTTAAAATTCGTTCGATATTTTCGATACTTCAAACGTTTCTCTTAGCTTTGTCAATACATAAACAATGACCCAATACATGAAATCTTCCACGCGATACATCTCCGAGTTCGTCTATGATGCCACCAACGCAAATGGAAACAATGTCAGGATAGACATGCGTCCGGCTGCCGAAAAAGAAAATCAATCCCCAGTTGAGCTCCTGATATCTGCACTTGCAGCCTGCGTAGCTGTAGAAGTGGCTGGAATCATCAAAAAGAAAAGAAAGACGCTGAACGATCTGGTCATTGAATCTGACTATACACGCAAGGATACCAATCCAAAAGGTATTACGGATGTTCATCAAAAATACATATTGACTTCTCCAGATGTGAAGGAAGAGGAACTGACCAAAATGATCCGTTTGATTATTGATGGCTATTGCTCTGTTGCTGATTCATTGAAAGCCAACATCACATATAGTGTCGAAGTGATCGCTGAGTAATATGACTTGGAAAGAGTTCAAAAGGAGTGTCAAATATCCTGCACTCGTTGGATTGACCAAAACACTGATATTCACTACCAGATTATTCCCACGATCATGGGCTTTGTGGTTTTATGGCAGGTTGGGAAGTCTTGCCTTCTCACTACTCAAAAAAGAGCAGCGCAAAACACTCAGCAATTTACGAATTGCCTATGGCCAAGAGAAATCTGACAAAGAACTCAAACAAATGGCGCGCAACACATTTGTACACCAGGCTAAAAATGGTGCTGACTACATACTTGCCCTCAAAGTGAAAAACAGGACGCAGTACAGCCAGTTTGTTGACATAGTCGGGGAGGAACATTTGAAGAAAGCCTATGATCGCGGCAAAGGTGTGATCTGCCTGATCAATCATACAGGGTCATGGGAGTTTTCTGCCATTACTCCCTCAGTATTGGGGTATGAGACAACTGCTGTAAGTAAGGCACTCAAAAATGAGCAGCTCAACAATATGATTATTGGCTTTCGCCAAAGCAGAGGATTGAAGAATTTGAGTAGGGGAAAAACTTATCCATTACTCCTAGAAGCACTCAACGGTGGTGATTGTTTGATTATTATGATTGACCAGGACACCAAAGTGAAAAGTGTTTTTGTGGACTTTATGGGAACGCCTGCCTATACGCCTATCGGAGCGGCTCTATTGGCGCTCGATACAGAAGCTGCTGTCGTGCCGATGTCCATGAAGCGACTCCCCAACGATAAGCATCAATTCACGATCAAGTCTGAAATCGAACTCGTCAGGACAGGTAATCAGCAAGCCGATATTCTTACCAATACGAAAATATTCAGTAAGGTAATCGAAGAATATGTCAAAGATGCGTATGACCAGTGGGTATGGATGCATGAGCGGTGGAAGACCACGCCTGAGAAAGTTGAAGAACTGAAAAAGAAAGGTGTGATCAAATCATAATTGTCTCAGCTTATCACAGCAAAAATCCTATTTTTATTTTGAATGAAATAGCGATAGGTGCACTTCTGTCTCCAAGAACAAAACCATAATGATTGGCTCTCCAACCATTGGGTTCAAAAAAATCACGTCTTCTTTGGTTGCTAAATCCATACCCCAAGCCAAAAGAATAATCAATCAAAAAGGAATTGTCATAAACGACTTGCTTTCCTAAATTGATAATCAGTGCGCCTGCTACAATATTTTGTTCAGATATACCAGATTGTGGAGTTGGTGTGCCAAAAAAATTGTTATCAAATTCATTCCTATAGACTGATAGCATAACCTCAGGTTTGACGTAGGCACCTTTCATAATATGTGCATACTTAAATCGTTGAGAATAAAAATCAGGGGTACGCATAAATTTGTAACCACTAGATAGTGATATGCCACTACTCTTACTAAATTCATCGGTATTAAATCCAACGCCAATAAATCCAATTCCTGATTCAAAACTTCTCCCCGGCCTGATACTCTTCTCAAATGAAAATGCGAGGTGCTCCATCAAAGGTGAAAGAAAGTGTAGCTTGATCGCTTTCTTTTTATCGCCAACATAAGAAGCAGGATCATTCAAAGGGTTTTTAAATTCAATCACTCGCCCACTGCTTAATACCACTTTGAGTATCATATCTACTGCAACAGAAATGGATGGACCATCTACCATACTGGGATCCTGATACTTGACTTCATTCAGACCTATATCGATCACTTTACATTCTATTACAGATTTGTCTGTTTTGTAAATCTTGTCTTGGGCGATACTTGACACGCTTACTAGCAGATATAGAGCAAATAGGTATGACTTTTTCATCAATCTAATTTATGAAAAATATTTAAGATGAGACGATCTATGGCTAGATAAATCTAAATCATACAATTCAGCTGCCCTTTGCTCTCTTATATAGCTTAGCCGGAGGCACAATGAAAATTGATAAATTGGTATAGAGCGCACTGTTTACATCAATTTTCACTAAACTATTGTTTCGCCCTTCGCCCGGCTCAGAAATAAATATATTAATTGGAACACGGTAACCAAAAGTAACCCCAACCCACAGCCAGTCATGAATTTCTCTTTCTGCTCTTAGATTAAATCTCACTGATGAGTGCCTGAACTCTAGTTTATCTACACTTTCTATCAATCGCTCAGTGATATGATAGCTTGCGCCTTGCAGCTCAATCGTGCTATAATAATGCATTTTGTTGGACGGTGAGTAGCGCAATTTGACTTGTTTGGGTAAAAGCAGCTCCAGCCCCCAACGAAATGTGAAATCATTGTTGTAAATAAAGAGTGGAATTACTGTTGGCTGTCCAAAATTGAGCCCATACCCTACTTGCTTATTAGGATGCGCTTGTTTTCCATAAATGTTTAGTGTTTGGTTTTTAGTTTTTAGTGTTTACAATTTTGTTGGCCTTGACAAGCGATGTTTTGAGTTGGTCATTGATATCCGCAGAAGTATGCACTTCTACCATATGAGAAATCCTTGGCATTGTACCGAGGCTTTTTGCTTTTTGCGTATAGTCAGTAAAGTCTTCTCCTGACAAGTCCAGTCCAACTCGGATATTCTTCTTGTTAATTTTTGCCACTGCAAATTCCTTTTCATTTCTAAAAGAGATATAACCTTTGGTGGGTACTATCTGACAAGACTTGAATGTGCTTTGTACCATTGATTCAATTGCTTCATACAAACTACGTTGATCCTCTTTACCCTCAAAATGTGATTCATATAACGCCTTAGAATCATACACAGGTTTCCCTCCATTCATAAATATCCCTGCAATGAAGTTAGCATTCATATGATTGATGCCGTGATCAGCCTTGAGCCAATCCAGCACTTCTTTTTGCTTCGCAAAACCTTTTGGCTCAATGATAGTCATCCATTCTTCAACTGTGTAACCAGTTATTTCCTTTGCTCCAGCTATAAACTCTCTTTCGTATTCCTCACTAGTTTTCATTGCTTCTTATTTGATTCGTTTATATTCATTTATAGTGTATGTTTTCCAGCCATCATCCACTTTGATACTGACACTAAACTCATACATATCAGCATCTATGCACTTCCACGAGTCCCCATCGTTTCCATCTTGCCTTCAACATCATACAAATATTCGAAATGAAATTGACCTTCCTCAAACACACAATACCCCTCTGTGACACCTCCAAAAATGTCAAATTCATAAAATTTCATTTTATTTACTTCCATATCCCACGCACGAATTCCTTCATTTCTTAGTCCATATGTTTTGGCTTCACGATCAATGATACCTTTTGTTTGAACTTTAATAATTTGATTGTTCACCCCCCAAGTATAGGTAATTTCCTGCTTGAAAGGCTCTCCATTCGACCACTTACCCCCATAAGTCCATGTCCCTCCTACGAGTGCTCCCAAAGTCTCAAAAGCAGATTCCTTAGTCACCTGACTATATGAGTTTACAACTATTGCTATCAACAATACTATCAGTAATCTCTTTGTTATTTTTAATAAAATTTGTGCCGTCATTTAGCTGTCATAGTAGTTATCAAATACTTCATCCACAGACTCCCAAAGTTCAATTTTATTGCCTTCTGGGTCAACCACCCAACCGAATTTACCATAGTCATATGCTTCCATCTCTCCTGCAATCTGCACACCTGCTTTGTCAAGTTTCTCTAACAGAGCAACCAAATTTCCCACTCGGTAATTGAGCATGTATGGTTTATCGCTCGGGCTAAAATATTTGGTATCAGCAGGCATTACACTCCACTGAGTTGACCCAGTCTTTTGTGCATTCTCAAATTGAACCCATCGAAAAGCCTGGCCATATTGATCGGTCTCAAATCCCAAGTGCTCATTATACCAATTTTTTAGCTTCTCTGGGTCTTTAGATTTGAAAAAAATTCCGCCAATTCCTGTTACGCCAATCTTTGGAGCTTCTTCTTCCTTGCTCACCATTGTTTTTAGCAAAGCCAGAGCTCCCTCCCATGCCTTATAAAAGTAATCGTATGCTTCCTCCCATTGTCCCTCTTCTCCCCATCCAGCATGTAGAATAGTGACTTGTGTAAACTTCCCTTTTGGATGAAATAATATCGACACTTGTGTAAGCGCATTTTCCTTGTTCATGAACTCTGCAAACTTCTGAGGACCTTTCCATTCTACAGTTAGAAAATTTGGGGCATCAACTGCCAGAACTTTGCAACCTTCGGTATTATCATCCTTATCTTGATCATTGTAGGTCTCATATTTGCCTCCTGGCTGTAGTTCTATGTTGGCTGTTCCGCAGAGCCAGCTTTCTACTTTCTCTTTGTTGGCAAATAGTTCAAACGCCTTCTTGGCATTACATTTTACATTAACTGATATATTGATGATCTTATTCATAGTCCTTTCAATTATTGATCATTGGATTTAAGCTCATATCTTTGTTTCTAAGATCAATCCCGCCTTCATAAATAGAGTCTGTCTATAAAGTCCCTATATCCACCATGGGCTGTGCCTGCCTGACCGGCATAGGCAGGTCTTCACTGCCCATTTTAGAGTTGTAAAGAGGTTCGTGCCTGCACACCGAAGTGCTGTGGCACGCAGGCGTGAGGACCTGCCTATGCCGGTCA
>Ga0209634_1003798_pt1 | contig 10089 bp, 12 predicted proteins | sample LinPmetageLP40_FD_184043 | JGI IMG/M metagenome (GOLD analysis project Ga0209634, IMG submission 184043) | Marine viral communities from the Pacific Ocean - LP-40 (SPAdes) (version 2) | ecosystem: Environmental > Aquatic > Marine > Oceanic | place: Pacific Ocean | collected 2010-08-26 | reverse complement strand
GAACAAGTCTTTAAAGATTTTGGTTCCAACATGGAAACAATCATGAGAGAATGGGTATACCCTCAGCCAAGAAGTCCTAGTACATTAAGGATGTCTAACATTGGACACCCTGATAGAAAGCTATGGTATAAACATAGAAAGAATGAATACAGGGGTGAAAGACTAAGAGCTCATACTTTAATTAAGTTTCTTTATGGTCACTTGATTGAGGAAATGCTACTGGCTTTAGTAAAACTATCAGGTCATGATGTTACTGATGAACAAAAGAAAGTAGAGCTAGAAGGTATCAAAGGTTCCATGGACTGTAAGATTGATGGCTTGTTGTGTGATGTAAAGTCCACATCAACCTATGGCTTTAAGAAATTTAAAGACAATAGCTTAGAGTATGATGACCCCTTTGGTTACATAGACCAAATCAGTGGCTATGGTCAGGCTGAAGGTGCTGATGAAGCATGCTTCCTAGCCATGGATAAATCAAACGGACACCTAGCAGTATCAAAGGTTAACCTAGTAGATAAAGATGTAGTAAAAAGAATCAAACATGTTAAGGCAATGATAGAATTAGATACAATTCCTGAACCATGTTATGACCTAGTACCTGATGGTAAGTCAGGCAACATGAAGTTACCTATAGGCTGTTCCTATTGTGAGTTTAAAAAGCATTGCTACCCAGACATGAGAGTCTTTGCTTACTCAAGTGGACCAAGGTTCTTAGCTGTAGTTAACAAACAACCTAACGTAATGGAGATTAGAAATTATGAGTAAAGAATTTAAACTAGTTGTATCAGACAGTCGTAGCTTTGAAAAAGAAATGAACAATGCTCTTGCAGATGGATGGGATATTCTTGGAAACCCACACTTAGAAGGCAATAGATTTTTACAGGGTTTAGTTAGGCATGCTAAAGTACCTAACATTTCTGAACCAAAGAAGGCTAAGTAATGGAGTGGCGATATAGGGGTATGATAGATAAGAATGGACTGTGTTCTATTCGTGAAGTGTTCTATGAAACTGCTGGAACAATGTCTAGTTTTACTGTCGACCCTGTAATGCCCACTGGTGACAGTCCAGAAGAATTAATATCTAATATTAAAATTATGCTGGAAAGTCTTGAGCAACCCTTCTTACTTGAGGGTGATTTTATACCTGAGGATGGAGAAAGTGAACTTGATTTTACTTTTATAAGAGAAGATGAAAAAAAATATCATTAAATATAGAAACAAATTTGAAGCTAACATAGGTGAGAAGTTAGATGATTGGAGCTATGAACCATACCATATACCTTATGTGACTAAACGTAAGTACATACCTGACTTTACTAAAGGAAACATTTTAGTGGAAGCCAAGGGTTACTTTAGGGTAGGTGATACACAGAAGTATAAAGCCATAAGAGATTCACTGTTCTCACAAGAGCTTGTGTTTGTCTTAACCAACGCTAGTAAGAAAGTTAGGAAAGGTTCTAAGATTACAATGGGTGAATGGTGTGAGAAAGAAGGATTCAAATGGTTCACACTAGATACACTAAAGGAGCTAAAGCGTTATGGCACTACTACTGAATGAACTTAAAGAAAAAATAGCTAACGAGTTTGATGTCTGTCTACTCTGTGAGGAGCTCGAAGTAGAGCCTGAAGAGTTACTAGAAAGATTTGAAGATAAGTTAATTGATAACATACATAAATTTACAGGACTAGAAGATGAACAAATTACCAACTGATTACCAAAACTTTATAGCTCTTAGCAGGTATGCAAGATGGCTACCTGAAAAGAATCGTAGAGAAACATGGAAGGAAACAGTAGCACGCTACTTTGATTTCATGCACGAACATTTAAAAGAGAACACTGAACAGAAGGAAGGACTAGCTTCAGAAACTAGAGAGGTGTTAGAAAAAGCAGTGCTTAACTTAGAGGTTATGCCTAGCATGAGAGCTCTAATGACCGCAGGTCCTGCCTTAGCTAAGAACCACATAGCAGGTTACAACTGTGCTTACCTTAGTGTCGACCATCCCAAAGCATTTGATGAATGTTTGTTTGTTCTTATGCATGGTACTGGTGTAGGCTTTAGTGTTGAACGACAGTTTGTTAACAAGCTACCGGAAGTACCAGAAGCATTAGTAGATGTAGAGGATGTGATAGTAGTCCAGGATTCTAAGGAAGGATGGCAGTCTGCTTTCCGTAAACTAATTACATACTTGTATGATGGCGAGATGCCTAAGTGGGATTTCTCTAAGGTAAGACCTAAGGGTGCTAGGCTTTCTACCTTTGGTGGTAGAGCTAGTGGACCAGAGCCTTTGCTTGACCTCTTTAATTTTTCTACTAATCTATTTAAAGATGCAGTAGGTCGTAAGCTAACTAGCTATGAGTGTCACCGCATGATGTGTAAGATTGCAGAGGTAGTAGTAGTAGGTGGTGTGCGTAGGTCAGCGTTAATGTCTTTGTCTAACCTAACTGATGAGCGTATGCGTGGTGCTAAGTCTGGACAATGGTGGTCAGATACACCAGAGATGGCACTGAGTAACAACAGTGTATGCTACACAGAGAAGCCAGACATTGGTATCTTTATGAAGGAATGGACTTCATTGTATGAGTCTAAGTCCGGTGAGCGTGGTATCTTTAATAGAGAGGCTGCGATTAAACAAGCAGGCAAGAATGGTAGACGAGATACTAACCATGAGTTTGGTTGTAACCCTTGTAGTGAAATACTATTAAGAGACGGACAGTTCTGTAACCTAACTGAAGTAGTAATAAGAGCACCAGATACACAAAAAGATATTATGCGTAAGGTTAGAATAGCTACTATACTAGGTACCTTCCAAGCATCACTGACTAACATCAAAAGATTAAGACCTAAGTGGGTACATAACACAGAGGAAGAAGCATTACTTGGTGTGTCACTTACTGGTATTATGGACAATGGCTTTATGAATAACAGTAAAGGAGATAGAGGTTACTATGGTAAGCGTAGCCTACCTGATTTTCTTTCTGACTTGCGTAAGGAAACAGTAAAGACAAATGAATACTGGGCAGACTTGCTAGGTATTAAACAGTCTACTGCTACTACTGCTATTAAACCTAGTGGTACAGTCAGTCAGTTAGTTGATAGTGCTAGTGGTATACATACTAGACACAACAACTACTACATAAGAAGAGTAAGAGCAGATGCTAAAGACCCTATCGCACAACTTATGGAGGACCAAGGCATACCTTGTGAGGCTGATGTAATGAAACCTAACAGTGTTAAAGTCTTTTCTTTTCCTATGAAGGCACCTGATGGAGCAGTGCTTAGAAATGCTAGGTCTGCTATTGAACAACTAGAACTGTGGCTTACCTATCAACGATACTATTGTGAACATAAGCCTAGTGTAACTATCAGTGTAAGAGAACATGAATGGATGGATGTAGGTGCGTGGGTATACAAACACTTTGATGAAGTGTCCGGTGTCTCTTTTTTACCACACTCTGACCATTCATATCAACAAGCACCTTACGAGGATTGTACTAAGAAAGAGTACACTGCCTTAGCTAAGAAGATGCCTAAGTCTGTTGACTGGGATTTGATTAGCAAGTATGAGCTTATAGATATGACAGTAAGTACAAAGTCATTAGCCTGTACTGGTAGTGTGTGTGAATTAGTAGACTTAGTTGAAGAAGAGAGGGATGTAGAATGATAGAAACAATAGTAATTATTTTAACACTTCAACTTTTAATAATTAAATTAGGAGATTAATATGTGGTATAATAGAGGAGTCACTATGAAAAAAATATATAACTTAGTTTTACTAGCAGTAGGTACTGTATCAGCAGGTTGCTTACTTTACATAGCTATGTTCTTAAATGCTTTACACAAAGGTTGGTTGGTATGACCACTGTAAATCTTATGGCTAAGATATGGAAACAAAAGGTGTCAGTGCCTAGACTGTTAAGACAAACAGATAAAATACTGAAGAAGATAGATGTTAAACTAAAGAAAAGGAGTGATAATGAAAGATATGATTAACGAAATCCTAGCTAATAAAAGCTTAACAGTATTTCTTGGTATTGTTATAGTAGGTTTATTGATTGGATGGATTGGATAATATTTTTAACGAGGTCTTATTAACGTAGGGCCTCATTTACCCCCTACCTTTGGTATTACTAACATAGAGAAGTCCTCCACAATCGAAGATATGGAGCTCACTTCTTGCTAATAAGGAGCAGAAATGCCTTTAAATGACAGTAAGGACATAAAAGAATTAAAAAAGTTTGATATTGATTTATCATTTGGACAGCAATGGGAACAGTATATTGATGATATGTTCTCAGGAGCTAAGACTTGTGAAGTAAAAACAGAAAGAGATAGGTGGGCCAGTACAGGTAACATCTGTATAGAGAGTCAAAGCTATGGTAAACCTAGTGGCATTGAAGCAACTGAGGCTGACCTATGGGTTCACAATTTAACTATAGACAACGAGCTTATATGTAGTCTTGTCTTTCCAGTTGAGAAATTAAAAGAGATACTTCCTCAGTTACCTAAGAGAAGTGTAATGGGTGGAGATAACAACGCAAGTAAGTTACAACTAGTTAGCCTAGTAAAGCTTATGACCTTGCTAACTACTCCTCAGAAGTAAACAAACCTTTAGCCATTGGGGTAACAACACTTGCCCCAATACCCATTTTAGATAAGTAAGTAACCCATTCATCAAGTGTTAAAGCATCAGGCTTTAATTCAGCAAGCTCTTTAACCAAAGCTGTTTGATTAGAACTCATACCACCCATGGCTTCAGAGGTGTTATTAAATAAACCAGACCTTTCTTTACTTAAAACTTTTTGTACTTCTCTGTATGTTTTACTTTCTACAGTAGGTTGTTTTTTTCTTAGATAGTTTTTAAACATTGGTGCTGTAACACTAAGTCCATCTTGTCCAGCAGGCATCCTCATCTTAAATAAATCTTGGACATCACTAATAAATTGTATAGCTGTACCATCAGGGAGAACTGCTGTCTGTAAATTAACCCCTCCTAATTCTTTAGCAGAGCTTTTAAAACTTTCAGCAAACCATAAGGCTCCATCTTTAATTTCAAAACTAGGTGGACTCTTTAATTCTTTTGTTAAGTAGTCTTGCATTTCTTTAGCAGTATTAAAACCACTACCTTTTTTCATTAAAGCTTTTCTAATTTTAGCATCTACTACAGCATTTGTATTTATTTCATTAGGTAAATTTGCTGATGCTTGACTAGCAAAAGGTTTTTTAATAAACATAATAGCATCATCAACTTTTAAATCCTTGCCCCAAGCATTTTCTATTCTATTAAAAGCAGTAGACATTACATCATCCATGTTAGGAACCAAACCTGTTTCCCATTCTTTAATGTATTGCATGTCACTAAAGTTTTCTTTGCTTAATGGAAGAACATCAAAGTAATTTTCCTCAAAGAATTTTTCAGTAAGAATATTAGAAGGAGTTCCCTGCATTTCATTCTGTAAAAACTGATAGGATATCTGACCTTGTGCTTCCTTACCTGCCTCTCTTGCTATTTCTTTTTCAGCCAAAGTAGGTACGACTATAGCATCTCTTTGTTTAGTTAGCTCAGCTACCTTTGCCTCATTGCCTTGATTAGTAGCTCTCGTTATGTTTTTATTTAATTTTAATAACTCTGTTTTTCTACCTTCTATCTCTTTTACTTTAGGACTCTCTAATGTTTTAATAGTTTTTTGAGCTACTTTTTGTGTTCTTCTTGATATACCAAACTGTTCTCTTGTTTTTCTTGTGATTGGATTTAACTGTTCTAATGCCATATCACTAGCAGTTGTTAACCCACCTTTAGCTACAGCCTTGGCTCTGGCTAAACCGCCACCATAGAAACCCGGTAAGTTATTAACAGCATTAGATGCAACAGACCTTGCTAAAGGAATACCATCCTTAGCAATTGAACTGAACAAACCATCAGCTACCTTAGATATTAGTCCACCAAATCCCATGCTTAAAAGTTGACTGAAGCGTTAAGGTCTAAGGGTGGCATCATGCCAGATACTGGTGCAGTTTCAGGTCCTTCTACTGCAATCTCAGGTGCTGGAGATACATTCTGTGTGTCTATTCTAGGCTTACCATAATAGTCACTTAAAAACTCATCCTTATCTTCTTCAGGTAACTGATAAAGAATTGATTTCATTTCATCTCTATCTAATGACCGAAGCATTTCAATCATTTCTCTTTCATTATTACCAGTACCACTGAGCTCAGTTAAATACTCCTCTCTCTTTTCTTGACTACCTATCTTATCAAAGATGGTATTAGAGTTCCAAGAAAAATCTTCACCGCTCATCATTCCATTTGCCATTTTATTTTCCTTTAATCGTATAACCAATTAGCCATTAACCTACCAATAATAGGTACGTTTTGCCACATGTCTTTACCTGCCTTCTTCATGTCTGAATCCCAACGTCTACCTCTAGCTAAATTCTTTGATATTTGCATAGCCTCAACAACACCTTTAGCAACAGGGTCTAATGGAGGTACTGGTATACCGGCAGCCCATCCATAAACATCACCACCTCTAGCCATTTGGTCTACATCATACTTGCTAAGGAAGCCTGTAGACCTATAGAAGTTTGCCCATACAGTATCTTCCATTGTATTATCTCTACCAAGAACAGCATCAATCATTTTATCAGCACCTATATTCATTGATGTATAAAAAGCTGAAAGCTTAGCTCCATTCTTTAAACCTTTTGCTACGTTTCCTCTAGCTATTTCTTTAATCATGTCTTGTCTAATTACATTAACATGCTTCATGGCAAATGATTGTAACATGTACATCATACGACCATTAGGATTGTTTAAATATCCTTTAGGCATTTCAGATAAAGTGATTGGTTGTATTTTACTTAGTTTTATAAATGCTACATCTTTCATTAAAGCTGTTGGTTTCTTAATTGTTCCTGCATTAAATGCTCTAAAGTCATCAAGTGCTTTAACAGCATCAGTTGCACCAAAGTAAGCTGACCACTCATCCATAAATTCTTTACTTCCCTTGCCACTTTTAACTTGACCGGCTGCTTTATAAATACTAGAGTTAAGCAAAGAACCTTTACCTAAAGCATCAACATCACGAAACCCTGAGTATTTAAACACAGCATCTACACCACGTTTAGTTGCAGTATCAGAAGCAAATTCTTCAGCTACATTATCTAACAAACCTGCCTCTTTAGGGGTTAACATTTTACCGGGTCTAAGAGTAGCATAAAGACCTTTCGTTGTATTTTTTATTCCATTAACATAAGCAGAAGCAGCTAAGTCACCAAACTGTCTAATAGCATTAGATGGGTGCCCTAACAAAGTCATGTAACCTAAGTCTTTAGCTTTTCTTAAATGCTCATTCATTTGTCTAGGTCCATTTACAAACCTAGCAGTTAGTAATTCTTTTAATGAGTCAACATCATTGCCACTCATTGTACCATTTTTAAGTTCCTTAGCTACAAAATTAGATATTGTTTTATCTATGTCACCATCAACGTCTATATTTTTTGTACCAAAAACTTTATATCTTTGTACCTCTTCCATTGATTCTTTAATGTAGGCGTGTGTTGCTTGCCAAGGTTTTTGATAAGAAGCAAGTTGCTTTGAACTTAGTGTTTCGTTTATTCTAGCCTTTGATGAACCAGCTACTTTTATATTTTTATTAGTTGTTCCCTTTAAAAACCTAGATACCGCTTTTTCTAAAGTTGCTTCAGTAGCATCAGCAGGATTAACTTTATATACATCCTTTAATATTTTATCAATTTGTGAACGCTCACTTGCTTTAGCACCAGCATACCAACGCTTGTTATTAATTATTTTACGAGGAGAATAACCTTCAATTTTTTTAAGTTTTGTATTTCCTGATGCAACACGTTGAGCGTGTATGTCATCCATTGCTGTGCGATATAATTTAAAATCATTAACTAAAGCTTTTCCTTTTTCACTTGTTGATAATAAAAACTTTTCAATATTTTTAACATCTGTTTTAGATTTAGCATTAGACATATCAAGCCATAATTTATCTTTCTGTGTATCACTTAAAGTTTTAGTTCTAAAAGCTTTTTTTAAAAAAGGGTCAACCATAGTAGCATAATTATGAGCATCTTCAAAGATAGCTCTTTCCACTTGTTTTAATTTTCCAAAAGTTCTAGGAGAAATTCTTTTTATACCCTCTGATATAGGTTCAATAATATAATCAAGTCCTTTACTAGCAAAGTTTTGTCCACCTTTTTTAACTACAATATCTTTAGATGATTGTTCTAAAGAATCTATTGCACTTTTTCTTGTTGGAGTTATAAGTTTGCCAGCATCTCCTTTTTTCTTTATTCTTATTCCTAGTGCTTCATTAACAACATCATCATCAATGCCTAAATTTTTTTTAGCTGCCTGTAATAAAGCAGGACCTGATTGTAAATTAAGAGCATTTTGACTAGTAGAACGTGCAGCTATGATATTCATTTCATTTTCTAAAGCAGCTAAGGTTTTTTGTCCTTTTGCTTTTTGATACATGTTAACACCCTTGCCTAAAACAAAACCAGCACCGGCTCCAATTGCTACATTTTTTACTTTAGCTTCACCAGTTGCACCATATTCATATATAGCTGTATCAGCACCAGCATAAACAGCTACTGCTGGAGCCTTAGCCATAGTAAGCATTAAACTAGGAGAGGCTATAGTACCAGCCATGCTTGCTGCTTGATACCCAAATGAATCTGTATTAACATTAAAATACTCATCCGTAGATTTTACTGAGTTTGCTTTTAATTTAGTTATTCTTTCTTTAGCAGGCATTGCATCCCACTCATCATCTGTAATACCAAGTTGCTCCATTGGACTTAACCAATTCCATCCTTCTTCTACTTCTTCAGTAGCTACGTTGTCACCCTTCCAAGAAGAATTAGCAAGCCAACTCCATTTTTTTAAAGTTTCAGAACTTAAATTACCACGAGCTATCCTACCTAAATTTGCCCAGTCAGCACCTTGCAGTCCAGCCATAAAGCCACCTACAATATTAGAACTTTCGCCATTAACCAGCTCTCTATCTATTGCCATTTCTTCTTCAGGCACTAAAGGTAAGTTTACAGGTTTTGAACCATCAGCGTTTAAACCTTGTAACTGATTAAGATTTAATGTAGCCATTAATTAACCTCCGGGTATAGCTGCTGAATCATTAGCTAAGTATTCAGCCAAGCCTTCCGCAGTTATTGTTCCAACATTACCACCACCCATATCTATTACAGTAATGCCGGGAATTATTAATCCAGCTTTTGCAAATTTATATAAATCTTGTGAAGAAACTGATTGACCATTTCTTGAAAAAGATTTATCAAGCGTGTTTCTAAAAGCTTCTGAAGAAAATTTAGAACCTTTAATCCAGTCTAGTGGGTTTCCACCTTGAAAGTTAGCTTGATTAGCCTCATAAACTTCAGGCAAACTTAAAGCTCTTTCATAAAATGCAACAGCTTCTCCCGGAGAAACCTCTCCTCTGTCTGTAGATAAAGTATTATCATAAGTTTCTATTAACCCACCAATTGAACTAGCTAAAGCTTTTGTGTCATCATTGCCTAAACCTGCTGGAGCATTATCTAAGAAAAAGCCATTAACTAAAGCCACACCTTTTCCTACTTCCATTACTGGTTTATATTTTAAAGTTATATCTGCTGTTTCAACTTTTTCAGCTTGTTCTACATTAGTCTGGGTCTCTTTTTCTTCTGCTGATTCATAACTAAGTCTTGTAGTTAAGTTTCTCATTAAGTCTTTGTATTGAGCAGTGTCCGCATAACCACCGGACCTTAACACATTTGCTACTGATTGTATTTCTGCTGAAGTAGTTACTGGCATACTAGATACTAAATTAGTTGCTAGTGCATTTCTTTCAGCTTTTGTAGTGGCTATAATTTCAGTAGGACTAGGACCATCAACAGTATCTTCATCTCTAGCCTGTGCTTCATATAAAGCAATCTTAGCATCGTCTACTTGCATAGCTTTACTTTGATTTAATGCTGACATTGCTTCATTATAAAAACCACCTTGCCACAAAGCTGATGACATTTGTTGTACGCTTTCAGGATTCATAGGGTCATAATTAGGAACACTA
>Ga0209634_1003796_pt1 | contig 10094 bp, 12 predicted proteins | sample LinPmetageLP40_FD_184043 | JGI IMG/M metagenome (GOLD analysis project Ga0209634, IMG submission 184043) | Marine viral communities from the Pacific Ocean - LP-40 (SPAdes) (version 2) | ecosystem: Environmental > Aquatic > Marine > Oceanic | place: Pacific Ocean | collected 2010-08-26 | reverse complement strand
TGGAACAACCATTCCGGACGTGCGAGGCACCATAAGTTCCGGACCTTTTTCTCCAACAAGATAAGGAGAGCCGCCGCTAACCGGACCACCGGACGCGCGAGCCGGTAAGCTAGGCAATGAACTCGGCGGTCCAAACGCTGTTTGAATAGCTCCACCAATCATGCCGGTAATTTGCTGCACGACGTAAATCCGATATAGGTCTTTAATTATTGCCGCCGCCATGCCTTTAAATTGATCTTGGACGCTGTCAGTTGAGTCAATCATTCCCATCATCATAGATTCAAGGTTGCTTTCGACAGATTGAATTGCGCTTTGTAAACGCATAAACTCCGGCGTCAGTTTTTTAGTTTCTTTTGCAATAGCTCTTAAACCGGTAGACGCACTTTGCGGATCGTCGGTTGTTTCTACAATTAAGCCAAACGAGTTTTCACGCGCCGCCGCTGCTGCCTCTTCTCGCGCTTTCTCTAGTTCTTTTTGCGCTTGAAAAACCTTACTTTGATCGTTGAGCATTTCAAAACCAATTTGGCTTTCGCGCGCAGCCGCTGCTGCTTCTTCCTTTGCAATTCTAAGACTTTCTTTTGCAGCCTTTAAACGCTCTTGAGCTAAAAAAGTAGATTGCTGATTTCTAAAATTTGGACCAGAGGTAATTTTTGAATTTGCTGATGAAGTTACCTCTGAACTAGTGCTACCGATACCTTTACCTTGTAATGCGCCAGTGCTTATTGCAGACGCATCAATGACAGTCGTAAGGGCAGTGTAACGATCTTGAGCGTCCATAAACGCAGAACCCAGTTTTGTTAATTCCTTGCCAAGTGCTTCCAGCCTAGTTTTCTTTAAATCTTCTCTAAGTCCAGAAGCGCTTACTTTTGCCATGTTATTAACAATGGCTGTTTGCTTACGTTCAATCTCTGCAATCTCGTCAATTACATCGTTGCGCTTTGCCATGTCAGTAATATTGAAAAGTTGATTAGCTCCGTTTGCAACTGTCATGACAAACGTCATGAACTTCGTTTGCATTGCAGTAATCGTCTTATTAAATTCATCCTCAAGCAGCGCAGTTTGACCAACTAAATCCTCGGATAAAATTGCTCCAAGTTCGCGCGCAGAATTAGACATTTCATCTAAAGCCGACGCATCGTTTAAAAGCAACGGAGCGAGTAAAGTTGCATCTGATGCCAGTGCTTCCATAAAAAATGTTAACTCTTGCTGATTAACTCCAGCCTCTTGCAACTTCTTAACGTAAAGACCCAAGGCTTGCTCGGATGATAAGCCTCTGAATGCCTCTGCTGTTATATCTACTTTTGGCGCAATTTGCTCAAAGAAGTCTTTTAACGGTCCGGCTCCAGTAGAAAGAAAGTCGCCAAACTTATCATTTGTGTCTTTCAGAATATCCGCAAGTTTTTCTTGATCGACGCCGACGGTCTTTGCTGCAAATGCAAGTTCTTGAAAACGCTCGACGCCGACGCCAGACAACGTTGCTAACTTTTGAATTTCTTTAGCTGTGTCACCAGCTTCTGACACGATCTTTCCAAGACCAGCAACTACAGCGCTGACGCCTAAAGCTGGTCCGATTGTTTTTGCAGCATTCGCAACTTTGTTAAATGCCTTAGTGGTCTTGTTTAATTCCTTTTCAGTTTTACTTGCAAATTTAACAGCGCGCTTTTCTGCTCGTTCCATTGCCTGTGTGAATTTACGATCACGCGCAGATAGGATGACATTTAGCTCTTTGGCCGATATTGACATCATCCATACCTTTCAAACAACAAAATGGTTTCTTCTTTAGTTGGCGCGTCCGATCCAGCCTTTTTAGGGCTGTGGGCTTCGGTCCAACCGTCAAATATTAAAAACACATCTCTAGGAATCATGTTTCTAACTTCTTCTAATTTGTAACCAGTAACGGTTAAATTTTTTATTATGCTTCTAACTTTAAAACGTTGGGGCTTTTCTCGCCCTTGGTCTTTTTTTTTGCAGCGCTTTCGTCAAAAACGTCAGGCATAAAAGCAACGCCAACCACAGATTGCGCCAGTTGGTAAAACTTCAAAAGATATTCCGGACCGGCACCTTCTACGATCTTATCCGCAAGATGGTCATGCATTCCGCCGCCAACAAGAGCCAACGCTAATATGTCTTTTACTTCTTTAGATGTCGGTTTTTCAGCCCGGTCAAAAAATGCGTCCCATAGTTGAAATATACCTCTATGCTTGTCCTCAAAGCGCTCGATTTCACGGTTTCTCAAAATCATAGTGTGCGTGACGCCGTCGATCTCATCAACGACGCCACCGCGAGGAGCATCAGCAGTTATCGCCATTAAGCAGACGTGAACGTGCAAGTACCGCTAGACTCTAGCGAAGTAGAAAACGTTACACCGCCCTCTGTATCGCCGCCAAAATCTAAACTTGTGACGCGAAAAGCACCAGCATATGTTCCAAAATCAGGAACGACTATTTGAAAGTTTGCGATTGGGTCGTTAGCCATCGCCACAGTGTTCAGCCTTGCCTCGGCTGTCTCGTCAACAAAAACGCCATCGGCACTTATAGACATAGACTTTAAACCGTTAAGACTTGCAGCCCATAACGCACCAGCCGGAGACGAAGCGTCCGGAGTAGTCACGTCAATTGCTGAATTGTTTATTGTAAGAGATTTTGAGTTGATACCGGCTAGTGCAGAAAACACTTCACTGCCAGCCCCATCACCAATTTTGAGCAGATATGCTCTGCCAAGTTGCTTTGCCATAACTGGCTCCTTCTTTGGGATTTGGACGCAATCACTGCGTTCAGAAGCGGTGGCCTATGCCGCGATTAGGCCGACCGCTAGGCGGTCTGAAGCAACACCGAAAAGACGACGTTGCCGTTGTATCCGCGACCGTCCGAGTCTCGGCTGATCACATAAGTTTCACAAATTAATTCAATTAAATTTATACCGGACAAAGTAACGCCGGACTCGTTCCTATGAAGCAGCGTCCGTACCGCCTCGGCCACCTGTGTAGCCTCTACGCGGCCAGTGTCGCGCGAGTACGTTTGAATGCTCATGGTTACTTCTGCGCCTAGCGAGCCGTCTGTGTCGTCACTACGCGGTATTATATCGCCAAACCTTATATAGGGATAAACTACATCATGGGGTGGCTCGTCATAGACGCGCGTTGAAACTAAAGAGGTGACTGCGCTACTTCCAACCAATGCGGCGCGGACGCCTTTTTGCAATTCTAAGGCAAAGGTACTCATTTAAAACCGACCTCTTTTACTGCCTTGTTAATTGCTCGGTTAATCCGACCTTTCATCTTTTTGCCAAGTATATCTTGTGTCCGGCGTATAAAAGGATTGGGATCTGTTTTACCTTTATCTGATGGATTATTTGCATCTCTTATTTGCCGTGATCCACCCGACCCAGTGCGGCCAAACTCTACAGATAGCGCTTTAATTTGACTTTCACGATCAGATGGTGCCGCTTCAATAGAACCACGAAAAGATGTTTTAGAACGCTCGAATTTTGCATGAATTCCGGATTTTAGATCACCATTACCATCCGGAGCTAAAACCTTTGCAAGGCGAACTCCTTCAAAAACTGACTTTCTAAGTGTATCGCCGATGTGTTTTCTCTGCGCGCGCGGTAAATCTTTAAGCGATTTAAGCAACGGCTTAACGACAACTTTCACGACGCCACGCCTTTTTCGATCCGCATTTCTAAAATGTCGCCTCTAGAGCTTACTTGCATAATAGACCGAATTGCCCAAGTAACACCGCGCGCTATAACGCGATCTGCGGAGGTGATTGCTCTAATTGTATCGTCGGCGCGAACTCGTAAAGAAGCGACCGCCACGTCTTGCAATGCACCACCCTCTACGTCGTCTTGACCTATGCGCTCAATTATATGAGCCGACCGCGAAACGTAGTTTGACCAATCGCCGGTCGTATTGCCATAAACATCGGTTGCACTTGCCATACGTTGAAAAGTGACCCTGTCGCGGAAAAGTCCTGATCTAGCCATACCAAGTCGCTCGTTCCATACCGATCAGATCGTCAAAACCAAAAGGCAGCGTTTTGCTATTTACCCCGATAAGCTCGGCTTCACGGTTTTCATACCAGTGCGCCACCAGCATTAGCATTGCATGCCTTACGGTCGCCGGAACGTCGTTTGCACTTGCTCCGTAACCGATCACGTATTCTATTTTTATAGCATCATCGCGTTGAAAAGTTGTCGGCCATGTCACGTTTGGCTTTGGCTTTATCGTTGTCTTTCCAGACGTGCCTAAAACATAGAAATTAGACAAAGTCGCGGTTTGCAGCGCGTTGTTTGTATCATAATATTTAACTGCGGACACTGATTGCACAGGGCCAAGGGAGAGAGTCACTGTGCTAGGGTTAGGAGATACCCACTCAGCCCACGTTTGATTGATCATTGCCTTTCCTAGAGCGCCTGTGACGTCCAGATAGGCGGTTGCTGTATTGATTAGACCAAACAGCAATGTGTCGTCGTTATCATGCTCAATCCGCATATGCGCTTTTGTATCAGCTAACGATAAAACGTCTGCGGCTGGTGCTGTAACCAACTCTATGCGATTTTGAAGCGTCAACGACATATCTAGTCCTCAACTGCCGTTTTGATTGCAGGGTTTTTGGCGGACGCAGTTTCTTTTTTGGATTTAGAAACCGGCTCGGCAATGCCTTGCTCAATATAGCGTTTAATTGCGTCGGGATCGTTAATCTCGACAATGTCTCCGGCGTTGTGAGAAAAATCTATCCCAGCCATTCCTGTGAGTAGCTTTAATTTCATGACGATCTCCACAAAAGAGGCGAGGGCGCGCTAACGCCCTCACCAGTTGTTTATGCTTGTAGTAGGTGCTTCACTGCGTTGACGTTAGTCAAACAGCCATCAAAGCGAATGTAGCCCAGAATACCAAAGTCCGGAGCAAAGCGCTCTCTACCGACGTAAAGTGCTGGTGCGCCCACTTTTCTCACATAGAATGCGCTCATATCGCCAAACAGCACTGTTTTCTTGGCTGTAGCAATTGAGTCCATCGCTTGGTTAACAACTACCGGATACCCAAGGAGTGAAGCAGGAATACCGTTTTGGTAATTGCCCATTTCCCAGAGATAATTGCCTTGGCCATCTTTTAATTTACGAATAGCCGCCAAGGTTGAGTCATTGACCATAAATGCCATTCGACCGTTCCGATACGCCGGATCGATAGAGTGAATAAGATCAATAATTTCATCCGCTGCGATAGCTGTTGCAGAAGCTGCAGTTACACCAGCCGCTGAGTTTGTTACAATACCCTCAACGTCGCTGCTTCCAGAACCAGTTGTCAGCTTAGAGTTTGCTGTACGACCCATTCTGTCACCAAGTAAACGTCCGAGTAGTGGCTCCATTGAAAAAATAGAGTCAGTGTTCAGTTCTGCGCTCCATCTTACCCACTCGGTGTTAAAGGCAAAGGCAGACATTGTTTTCTGACCAAATACGGCGTCTTGACCGCCATCATCAGTGACTGTTCCACCTTCAGTATGCGCGGCCGCAACTTTTGCAGTATCATCCAGTGTTGGAATGTTAAAAGTGTTACCAGAGCCATTATCAAATGAAGTAAACAAGTCAGAAGTGTACATCGGACCAGAAGCAGCCATAGCCTCAATGATGTAGTTTGCAAGTTCTGTCGGGACAGTATAGCCACCGGCCGTTGCTGTTCCAGCAGTTTGCACCCTATATTCCTTAAGAACATTGCGAACTTCTGCATCTACATATGCATCGCCACCAGCGCTAACCATTTCCGCAAAAGCGCGGCGATAGTCCATCGTGTAGCCAGCATCTACAGCCGGAGCAATCCGACCCTCAACAACCGGTGCTTTTGAATAATCTGGCTTCTCCAAATTAGTCATCGCGGAAGCAAGACGCTCTTCACGGTCGATAGTTTTCTGAATTTTGTCACTTTCCGCCATCATAGCGTCAAACTGAGTTTCTATCTCAGCAGCGCGCTCCTCGGTGGTATCGTTTGAAACTTGGTCTAGTGTTGCGCGAGCATCATTGGCGAGTTTTGCCTGTTGCTCCCGAAGTTCTGAAATAAGAGCCATTTCGGGCCTCCATCTTAGGGAAATGGTGCGTCATCACGACGTTCCGTTTCTGCGCCTGCCCACAGCGCGGAATTTGGGCATTTAACATCGGGAACCGATGCTATTTCAGCAAGCGAGCCTTCATTCGCATTCTTCTCGGTGCTTGCGTTTTTCTTTGTGATTTTCTGAAAGTTTCCAGCGACCGAAGTCCTATTTCGGTGCCGCCATATGCCGGTGTTGTGACAATGCTTACGTCAAACAACTGCGCCTCTTCGATTGTGCGCTTTGGCATCTTCTCGTCATCGTCCCACTTTTGCCTTGTCGGTACAAAAGCAAAGCTCATCTTGTCCAGATCGCCTCTTTGCATTTTTGGAACAATAGATTTTACGTCCGGATCGGTAATATCTAGCTCTGCGCGGATTTTAAGACCGTGATCGTCTTCACTTAGCTGTAAAGTGCCTGATCTTGTCCGAGCTAAAGGCAAACCGACGTGATTTACTAAAAACACAACGTCGTCTCGCCCAACAGCGTCCGTAAACGCGCCTCTTGCAATTTCTTCTCTAAATTGACCGCCAATAACTGTCTCCTCGTCAAAAACAGCCGCATAACCCTCAACAGTGACTCCGTTTTCGTCTGCGCGCACTTCAAATGGCCGAGAGACTCGGCTTTCGCGATTTTCCATAATTTATTCCTCTAAGTTTTAGGCGTCGGCGTTAGGTTGTGCGCCAATAGGGACCGTCGCGCCTTGGATCAGCAAATCATCGCCGTTTTCACGCGGTTCAAGCTCTTCCATATCTCTAACTTCGTTAGGCGTTCTGATGCCGTTTTGAATAGAAACCGCATGTGCTTCCATTCTTGTTTTTAGATCGCCTCTAAGAAGGCTATCTACATTAAACCGTATTTGCAGATTGCTAGTCCGACCAAATAGTTTAAGGTTCATTTCCTGTTCAAATTGTTCGATCCAACGGCGCAATGTGTGCTTTACAAAGTGCAAATCTTGCTGCTCGACGTTGGAATAAGTGCCTTTTGATAGGTCTTGTAGGAAAACCGGCGGCAAAGAGTAAATTCTTGCAATCTGCTCGATACAAAACTGTTGGAGTTCTAACAACTGCATATCGTTTGGAGAAAACCCGATAGGCTTTAGCTCATGGCCAGAAGGGAGCGCCATTACCGGTCTGCCCTCGCGCGCTAACTTCGCTGTGGCTTTTGCTACGTCCTCGGAAGCGCGCTGTGCGGCGGAACCGCTGGCAAATGGCCCTTGGAGCGCCACAGGCGGTATCCCACCGCTTTGAAACGCCTTTGATCCGTATTTAGACGCCGCGATTGCTAGTCCGATTGTGTCTCTGTGCGTCATTATAGGACCGCGCGAGTCGATCATATTAGCCTTAGTCATAAACGTGAAATCTATGATCTCGCTTGCGTCGTAATACCGGCTCTGTGTGCGGTAAACTTTGAGACCTAAACCTTGACTATCTGCCACCTCTTGAACGCTTACAGCCGTCGCATCTAGCGGCAAAAGGTCAGTTACTACTCCCTTTTTATTCCTAACTATATGCGTGAGGCTGCGGCCAGCGGTTAAAGTTTGCTCGACGCTGTATTTTCTCCAATCATAAGAACTTTTGTAAGGATTGACGGCGCGATCTATCCAAGCAGCAAGTCCGTCACGAACTCGCTCCGTTCCAGAGTCGGTAACGCGATAAACTTCCAATGGCAGAGACGCTAAAGTGCCAGAGATAAAGTTTACAGCCGCCCATACGCTTGGAACGCCTAAAGCAGTCTCAATGTTTACTGTGACACCGGCGCTTGACGTTGTTTCGCCCCATCCCATGATATGGATGAAGTCCTCGGCGGAAACAGGCGCATTTGGGTTTTCCAAATTGCGACTTTCTTTTTTAAAAATGTCAAAAACGCCCATTAAGGTCTCCTAGACAGCCAGTTGGAACAAAGGATCGTCCCAAGGGCTCGTCGGTCTCGCTTCTTCGGCTCCCATACACCCTAGCGCCATTGCTAGAGCCACAAGGCCGTCAATCTTTCCATAGCTCTTTAGTTTGTGCAGCTTTCGATTTCCGGCTGGGTCGGTTTGAACCACAGCGTTAGCCGCGCACATTTGTAAAATTGGATGCCCACCATGTGCCAGCTTTCGCTCGGCCACTAGCTGTTCCAACCGGTCAACTGCCGGTGCCATATCTTTAAAACCTTGTCCGTAAGGTTTCATTTCGACAACCGCGCCAATCTTGTCTAATTCTCTAACAAAATCGTTAATGCGCCACCGGTCATATGCTAAAAGCTGGAGGTCGTACTCCATATTTATTTCAGCAACGAACTGCGCGATGATTTCCGGATTTATTACCGGTCCGGATATTGTGTGCAAAAACCCTTCTTTAGCCCATATATCAAACGGCAGATCATTAGATCGATCCGCTAATCCTTCTTCCGGTAGCCAGAAGTGCGGCACAACATCATAAGTCACAAGTGGCTGGCCGTCAGCATCCTCGCCGTGTTTTGGAAACACTAACACTAGCGCTGTCAAATCTCGGCTTGCGGACAGGTCGAGACCGGCAAAACACACATCCCCAGCCTCGACCGTCACAGGCGCAGAGTTAAGCTCCCATTCGTCTCGGGAAAGAAATGGGCTATGCGCCTCAATCCGCTGGTTAAGGTAAAGCCAGCGAAAAGAGTTTGCTTTGGCTGGCATCCTTTCAGCTTGCGCTGCAAAGTCTTGAATGTCTTGAATTGAGCGAAACTTACCGGCCGCAGGGTTTGCCTTTCGCCATGCGCGCCGATCCATAATTCCGCAGTCTTTTGGAGCCATATATAAGTGCGAAACGATGCGCTTGTCTTTTGCATTCTCGGCGTCGTCCAGCCAAATCGAAAATAAATCCTCATCCTTTGATGCTTGCGTTGATATTGCTATTAACAGTGGTCGTTCGTGAGCGCCTTGCGCGGTTTCTATTGCTTCGATAAAAGCATCTGTATGCCCACGGACTTGTCCTACTTCATCCAGCACAGCAAGCACTGGAGATAAACCGTGGGCAGTCCCTGCTTCCGCAGAGATTGCTTTGTATTCTACATTCATGACCAGACCAATTAAGGTCTTTTGTGAAGGCACAACCCGAATGATCTGACTTAGCTCCGGCGACAACCGGATCATTTTTTCCGCCAGCTTAAAAACAAGCGAAGCTTGCTCACGAGAACGAGCGCCGGATATAATCTGGCTGTTTTGCTTCGCCTCTGGTCCGACCAGATGCGCTAAAACAATCGCCGCGATTAGCGCTGATTTTCCATTTTTGCGCGCAACACTTAGATACGCGCGCGACGTCCCTGACGGATTGTCATAAACGTCTTTTATAAACTTCCTTTGGAAAGGCAGAAGCTTCATCGGTTGCCCGACACCTTGTCCTTCGGGAATGACACAAAAATGCTCTATAAACGAGCAAACCAACTTACCGCGACTCATGAGTCAAACCGGTTAAACGCGCGGCGCAATAGGTATTAAGTCCTCGACGCGCGCAATTGTGTGTTTAAAGAATTCCATAACCTCACCTTTTCGGCATTGCAATCAGACCTTTTATCCCGACGTCCTTTAGCAGTCCTCTTGCGTGATCCTCATTCTTTGCAGCGCCGTTTACAGTCCTTGGATCAGACTGCATTTGGTTTAAAGACATCGACCGGATCACAGCAAGCTGGCGACGCTCCAAAGTATCTATCACTGCCAAGAGTGGATTGGTGACAAGCGTCCCTCGCTTGTTTTGTATAATCACGCCGGACCGATCCAGCGTTTCTTGATGTTCCCGAATATCCGCTTCCATCCGGACCACCTTGGCCAGCAGAAGCAAATCCATATCGCGCCAATCTTCCCTCGCGCGCGCTCGCGTGAACTGACCCCAAATCGTGTGTTCAAGGTCTGAGCGAAGCTCTACGCCTTCTGGCAACGGTACGTCTTTAATCGCGCCTTGAAAGCCAACGACCGCAGCCGTGGAGCTGTTTTTATCTGATCGCCGCTTCTGGCTCATAAAGTTCCTGTCGGTTTTTTCCGTAAACGCAATAAATGAAAAG
>Ga0209634_1003794_pt1 | contig 10096 bp, 4 predicted proteins | sample LinPmetageLP40_FD_184043 | JGI IMG/M metagenome (GOLD analysis project Ga0209634, IMG submission 184043) | Marine viral communities from the Pacific Ocean - LP-40 (SPAdes) (version 2) | ecosystem: Environmental > Aquatic > Marine > Oceanic | place: Pacific Ocean | collected 2010-08-26 | reverse complement strand
ACTGACTACGCAGGATACCTAGAAGAAGAAAAACTAGAGTCTATAAGCGTAGATAAGTTTACCCTTGAGGACAGGGTAAGGTGGACTAACGATAACATGGAAGTTATTGTCGAAATGGGTAGGAGAGGTATCGTAGCAGATATAGCAGAGAAATCTGTGTCATTCCTAGCCTGTTGCTTTGAGTGGTTTGATTACCAAAGGGCAGTGAAAGATAATAGAATCCACGTTAGCCACCTTCCAGTGCCCATAGACGGGTCTAACAATGGTTGGCAGCATCTAGGTGCTATTTCTAAAGACAGCCAGACAGGGAGGCTTGTAGGGCTAATACCAGTAGATATACAACATGACTTCTATGTTCAGACTGCTAAGCAGCTGTATCATTTAACAACTGATGAGAGACTTAAAGACATTCTTGATCAGATGCCAATGAAACATATTAGAAAAGCTATATCTAAACGTGGTAGTATGACAAGAGCATACTCAGCAGGTGCAAAGAAGATCGCTGAGAATATGTTCTTTGACTGTAAAGCAGAGGACTTCCATATACAATATGGGATAACACAAGATGACTGTGACAAGTTAGCTAAGCTGCTAATCAAAGCAATCAACCTTGTATGTCCAGGACCACTGCATACTATGGCATACCTGCAAAGATTAGCACAGTATGAGATAGGTGAATACTTAAAGTATAATGATCAAGACGAACCAGCTGGACCAGAATACAAACAACTGGTCAAGGATCAGAAAGAATTGTACACAAAGAAAGATAAAACTGATGAGGAGATTGAACACCTCAACACACTCACAGTACGTCTTAGATCATACAAAAGTAAACTGATACATGGCAATGGTAGAAGTGATCTCTCATGGGTAACACCATCAGGGTTCAAAGTAATCTATCAGAACTATACTACAGCTACACGAAAATGTAGAGGTACTATAAGTGGCTATAAGTCTGAGTCTAAAGGACACAAAGGAGTAAACCATGTGGCAAGAGTACCTACGAAGACCCCAGACATTCGCGGATTTATGTGTGGTGTCAGTCCTAACTACATTCACAGTCAGGATGCCAGTCATATGGCACTGGTTATTGAGGAATGGAATGGTGATTTCGGAGCAGTACATGATTCCTTTAGCACTCATGCATGTGATGTCGAAGCACTACTAGCGAGGACTAAACAAAGCTTTATCGATATGTATGATAAAGATAATTACTACGACTTGATACAACAAAACATCATCACTGATGCTACTAACCTTGACGTAGAGCAACCAGAGCTAGGCAACCTAGACGTAACACAGATCTATGAGTCTGATTACTTCTTTGCCTAAGGAGAAACCAATGAGCGATAAGAAATCGTACAACTACTTGGCTCTACGTGGAGCACCAGTAGATGACATGGAGTATGTAGAAACCTTTGGGTTATCCCCAGAGTCTGCATACTCAAATAAGATTAACGAAGACATGCTACAGTATAATTATGATAGAGCAGTTGAGGGAGGTTTAGAACCTGACAAAGCTGCAGAAATTAAAAAGAATGCTGAGCGTGACATCAGAGAGCTACTGGCTAAGAACGGTATGCTTAAATAAAAAAGCCCCTACTAGTTTCCTTAATTGGATTCTAGTAGGGGTATTTTTTTTATTTTAGTGAGAGTAATACTGATACACAGGTCTACCCTCTCGTATTGCTTTATCAATAATTTGTTTTAACTTCTTTTTATTTTTATTAGTATCTCTAATCATATCATTTAATCTTTTATTAATATCAAGAGATTCCATCATGGTTTTTCTAAATTGTTTTAGATCCCCAAGAGTGGGTTGATCTGTCATAACAGAACTAATTATCTTTCTTAATGCAGGTTCTATATCAGATCCTGGGGGTAAAGTTTTAGTTAATTTACGTGCTAGATTTGGATAACCAAAAGTAGGTGTTTTGTTTTTATCATTTAAAACATTACTGTCTGGGTCAAACTCTAATAAGTATTGCATAACAGAAATATCAGTCGGCTCTGTTAGTACCTGACTATCTGGAACACCCTTAAAACGTTCATTAAACCTACGATCTACCTCTGCTAAAGACTGTTTAGCCGCTTCAAGATACGACCACTGCATGTTAATTTCATACCAGTTTGTATTAGCTTCTTCAAGAATAGTATCATACGACATAGCATCTACTTTAAAAGCATCATACACTGTATGAACATATGGGTGTCCTTGAGAGTTTGTCATAAGCTTATCCCATGATTTGCCTGTCATTGTTTTAACAACTGTAGCTGCATCAATTGAGTGCATAGGTGCAGGAACAGATCCACCATAGGCTATATCTCCAGGGACAAATGTAACAACATCCAAACCTGTTTCTTCATCTATATTTGTGTATTGTTTTTCAGCTGCTGCTGTAATAACCTCACCATATTTTGGTACAGTGGGTTCAGATTTTTTCATTTCACTGATAGGAAGTTTTTCTTTTGGGTTTGGTCTAACAGATTTGTCTTTTGGAGACCATACCTTTACTTGCTTAGAAGCATCTTGATCTAAACCTGTACTTACAGATCCCCCAAGGTTAAGTTCAAAACCTGTTGGGGAAACAATAGTAAACAACTCGTTAGATATTCCAGCCATCTGTGCAACACTACGCATCATTGCTCTTGATGCAATAACTTCAGGAGACAATGTAGCCATAAGACCATCAACATACTTAGCATGTAATGTTTCAATAAGAAGTTTGTTATTTACTTTATTTAAATTAAGAGACTCTACATACCCTGCTAGTTTATATAAAGGATCTTTGGTATCTTGTAACTGCTTAGACTCTTCTATAAGAATGTTTAATCGTTCTTGAATATCTGATTTAAAACTTTCTAACTCTCTACCATATGGAAATGTCATTGTGGTTTTTTTATTAAGAGCACGATCTTGATAAAGAATACGGGCCACACCTACAAGACTAGGTAAAACTGTATCTTTATCAACCGCTGTACCTGAAAACCCCTTGTCTATTTCTTTTAAAAGATTTTCTGCAAGTTGATCTCGTATATCTTCATTATTATTTAAAAAGGTTTTTGATCCAGTCTGTCTAAGAACACCAGTTCTAAAAGCCATAGCTTCAATACCCATCTGCATACCATTAGATGCAAGACCATTAGTCTTACCATCCATCATAGCATTAAAAAACGATTGATGCTCATAGTTTCCATTAGAATCTGGGTTATTTTTCTTGTCTTGGTAATTAGCAAAGTCAATAAGACCATCTATATATACCTGACCGTCTTCACCTTTATCTTTGATAGCTTCAATTAATTCTTTATTAGCTTCAGGATCAATGCTTGATGCCCACTTAGGTAACTGTGGAAACTCTGGATTAGGTTTACCATCTATCATCATAGGAACGCCTTGCTCAATTGCAGACGCAACCTTCTGGACATCGGCATCAGAAATGTTATTCATAGCATCTCGTAATACCTTACCCCATGCGTAAATTTGAGGTGTCTTTGTATCCAACATAAACTCTCGTTCTGTTGGTATTAAAACATCTGCATCTTTAACAAGAACCATAGCATACATTTGACGTAATGCTTTTTCATATCTCCTACTAGATGCGGAACGATTACCTACTCTAGCTGGAACAGCATTAGATGTAACAAACCTAGAGGTCTTAGAACGAGTAGGGTTAAGTGTGTTCTGCTGAGCATCTGATATACGACCAGAAAATGCTTGTGTATAATATGTAAGGAAGTTTGCGCCATGTCTTTCTAAAGCAATACCGTAAACGTCTTGAGCTAACATATTAATTAACTGATTATAATTACGAGCAACCTCTTTGTCTTCTTCTAATTTTGGAAGTCTTTTCTTTTTAGCTTGAGCACGTAAAGAATTTAATTTATCTATACCTACATGATTAATTGTAGCTAATCCAAAAATATCATTTTCTGCTGTAACTACTCCACTTAACACAGGTAATACAGTAGCTAATAATATTTTAAGCCTTGACGGTAATACTAAATGAGGCATTTTCGACATGTTTTCTTTAGCTTCGTTAATTTCTTTTGTACCAACTATAGAACCTTTAGCTCCAGATATATTTCTTGTTACTTGTGCTGGCTCTCCAACAAGTTTTCCTTTTTCTAAAGGAGTTTTAGATGGTCTAATTTTATCCTTAGGAAACATCTTTGCTCTTTTCCAAGTCCCAGCAGATAACATTGTCTCACCGTAAGGGGTAATTCTAAACGCTCTTTGTTCTTGGTCCACACCTTTATTGATATGTACTAATTCAATAATAGGGTTAGCATCTGATTCATTAGCAGCAAAGTATAATTCTTTAGCTAAACTACCTAAGGTTTCTGCATCGTCTTTAGAGATATCTGTTGGGCTTTCAACACCTTTTATTTTTTGATACTCACTATGTATTCTCTTACCTATTTGAACACGACCCTGTGCTCCAGGAACAACTTTTGTTACAGGTCTACCTTTTTTATTAGTCCCTTGAAAAGTTTCACCGTCTTGTTCCATTAGCTCATAGGCTTCAACACCATCTTGCATAGCCATAGTAGCCATAGAATCTTCAGTAACAATAGCAGCTACTTGTAAAAAATCCCTATCTGGCTTACGTGTTTCTGGGTTAATAGCATTAATAGAATTTAATACATTTAGTGCTAAATTATCTTTTGCAGCTGCAGTAAGACCACCCAAACCAATGTTTCCTGTTTCAACTTGATCAGCTAAATTTATAACACGAGAACTAAGACCCCCATCATTTTGCACATCTTCATTAGTTTCTCTAGCTGCTTGCATAGATCTATTGCGTTGAGCTTGAGACCTGTTAAAATATGATTGATTAAAATCCCAAAGATCTACACGACCTTCTTCACGACCACGGGGAAAAGCGTTTTCAGTTGCAAGTAAGGGACCAGTAGCTGTTGCTTCTTCATATTCTTTTTTTGATTCTTCAAAATCTATTTCTGAATCAACAGCAGGAACCCCTTCAAACTCATCAACTTAATTAACTTCAGGATCATCCATAGGTGAAAAAGTATCAAACATGCTTGTTTGTGTAGTTTGAACAGCGGGGGTTTCTTTTACCCCCACCGCTTCTTCTTCTTTCCTAACAGGTGTCTCTAGTACCCTATCTTCTGTAGCCTTTTGTGTAGGTGTTAATATTGAGCCAGGATTAGTTACTGTTGTGCCGCCTCGTGCCATTACTTATCTCCTTTATAATTCCATGAAGAGAATGTACGGCTGATTAAATCAGCAGCATCTCCTAATACTTGACCAGTCCTTTCAGCACCAACAACTCCAAACACTGGAGTTATTTTACTTGCTTGTTGACCAGCTGAAGCAAAGTCACCTTCAACTATTTTTTCTGCTACTCTAGCACCACGATTAATAATACCTGCTGCAGGAGCTTCCCCAGAAAATTGTTGCCAACTCCATTCAAGAGGCCCATCAGTTCTTTTATCATCGTATATAGGAAAAGCCATATCAAATAATCTTTCTGATACACCTAATAAACCTGAAGATCTAATACCTCTTTGAATGTACTCAGAGGTTTCAAGGTAAGGATTACCAACTGTCTTCATGTCTTTCCCACTACCACCATACTTAATAAGATCTTTAAGATATTGTGATGCAAACCCAAGCATAATCATAGTAGTCATTATTGCAAAGGCATTGTACTTCATAGATGGGTTTCCACGTTTAATATATTGATCATATAACTTTGGTATATGGTTAGATGAAAACGTTGCAATAAATCCTTGGAATTGCGTAAGCAAAGCAAACCTTGGATCTTGATAGATCAACGGTCTATTACCTACAGTAGGAAGAGCAACCGCATCATTAATAAAATTAAACGTAGCTGTTCTTGTGTTCTCTGTCATTATTGCATAATCATTTTCATTTAAAGGAGCTTCTGGGTTATTAGCTTGAACCTCATAAATCCTAGCCATATCATCTACATTCATGCCAAGGTTTCGTAACATCTCTTCAGACTCTTGTATATCATTATCCTTAACAAGATCAGGATTAGACCTTTTCATTCTTCTAAACTCTACAATCTTACCAAGATGATCAAACATAAAGTCATTAGCAATAGATGCTCTAGTTGCACGAGTAAAGTTTGTCCAACCTGTAAGACCTGTCATCTTAAAAAACATTTCATACCATTTTTGATGCAAAGGATTTATTTCAGAAACACCAGTTACAGTAGCTGCACCAACATCCCATTCATAATAACCAAGATTTCTAATAATCTCTTGTCCTTTAGATTGTTTTCCAACACCTTCATCTTTCCAAAGAACAGTGTCACCTGCAAAACCCATGAGGTCTCCAAGCATTTGGGCAAGTTCTCTACCCCAAGAGTTAAGACTAGTTCTACCAGTAGTAGCACCCTTACGTCCATAGATTTGATCAGCAGTAAGAGCACGACCTGACAAAGCAATTTCAACAATTGATGCAACGGTTGCTAAACCAAGCATAGAAAATGTAGCTAAAAACATAAGGTTCTTTTGAACAGCTACTGCTTTCTTACCACCATCTGATGTTGGTCTTTTGTAGTTACCAGATTCAGCGTTAAGAAAATCTACAATTCTAGAAGCAATAGCATTTACTTCTTCTTTAGACATACCATCATCATATTCCATTTTATCTAAAAGAGAACCAATAACTTCTCCATCTTTACCAATGTATTTACGATGAGCTTCAAACCTAGAAGCAGACTTTACTGCACTAGCAATGTTAGCAAATATATCTTGTTCCATAAATTGATCAAACTCTGGATCTTCTGACATAGCAAGAGATCTTTTACGATGAGATCCAGGGACAATACCACCTTTAGTTACGTTAAAGTTTTTATCTAACACATCATTAATAGTACTTACTTCATTGTTATCAAGTATCCTATCAGTTAATTCTTTTGCAGCTTCAAAGGTCATACCTCTTTTTTTATACTGCTTAACAAGTGTCTCTTCAAACTTTGCACGATCAGCAGATATTGCTGCTTTACTTAATGCTTTAAATTTAATCAAATAGTTTTGTATATAACCAAGAGTTTCTGCACCTGTCTTAGGATCAACAGTATACTTTGCTTGCCTCCTATGCATTTCATCTGAAAGCCTATTCATTTCTTCAAACAATTGAATAATTTCAGAACGACCATCCATTGGTGGTACTTTATCTAAATCTATTTTACCTGTTTTAGAATCAATAGCATTACGTAAAACACTGTATACTTTTTTACTAATCTCTGCTTTTTTAGATTTGCTAACAATTCTATTATTATTTAAAGCAGCATAAAAGTTTTGTGGTATTTGAATCATGTTTTTATATTGAGATACAAGATCAAACTTATAAGATTCAAAATCTTTACCAGACTTTGATTTTGCATGACTAGAATCAAACATAGCACCAACAGTATCAGCTGCATTAGACTTATCCCTTTGATCTTCAGAGATAGCAGTTCTTACTAATTTTCTTACAAGCTTAACTGATCCAGTAAGGACACGATTAACTACACCACCAAGAGAATTATCTTTTGGTACTGATTCGTGATCAGTTTTTCTATCATTTACATTTGTAATATCAGCCCTTTTGACAGGGGTATCTTTACCTTTAACCTTATAAGATTTTAATACACCATTACTTCTTATTGCTAATACATGGTTTTGTTCTTCATCAAGCATTTCATCAATAGATTGAACACGAGAACCTAGTTCTCTAGCTTCTTCAGCAACTTGTTCAACTAATTTTCTATTAATTCTTTTAGCACCTGATGCTTTTTGCCTAGCAATCTCATCAGCTTTAGCTTCATCATATGCAAGCTGACCATTTTCTGTACGCTCACGTTCAGCACGAGCACCATCTTGAGATCTTCTTTTAGCTTCTGCTGGCATCTTACGAACTTTTAAATCAACCCAAGCTCCTGTATCGTAGATAGCTCCAGGGGCAGCGAAGGCTGTACCAAGTGTTGCACCCGCAACAGCGCCAGCAACCATACGTTCAGCAAGTTCATTGTAGTCAAAAACTTTATCGGACCCTAACGTAGCTGCAGTATATGCAGTTGCTTCTTGTAGTCCTTCAGTGAATGCCTCACCAGCACCACCTTTTAATGCACGAGAAGACATGTTTTTAACAATTTGTTTAGCAGCAACCTGTGAGGCAGCAGCTTTAGCAGCATCACCTGTGTACTCTGCAATTGATTTACGAGTAGCATTACCTACCATTTTAATTGCTTCGGGTCTAGAGTATTTAATACCTTTAACACCTTTGGTTACTAAGTTTTCTACTGCTTCATTCATAAGTTTTTTTGGTGCAAAACTTCCAAATGCTTTACCAATAATAATCTCAACACCTAATCTTTCAAAAGCAGATTGTAGAATACCTGAACCAACGGCTACAGACATATTCTTTTTACCTTCCATCTCATTCCAGGTTTGAGCAGCATATATAGATGCGGGAGCAAACATACTTGCACCAAGTGTTATACCACCTGTGAGTAATGACCCAGCACCTAAAGCACCAGCAGCTGTACCCACAATAGGAGCAGCAACAACAGAAGCACCTGCGATAGCCATGTATGGTAATGACATAGCCGCGTTATTCATAACGTAATCTATACCATCACTAAAACTATCAACATCTTTCCAGTCTACAATACTTGTACCGTATTTAGCAATACGTTCACGTTGTCTTTCAACACCTAATCGACCGACTTCAGCAAGGTTCTCATTATCTGTGGCTTCACCCCACATGTTTTTAAGACCATACCAGCTTTCATTAACTCCTATTAAGGCTTTATCAAAGCTATCTGACCAAGGGTTTAAAGCTTCATTCATAAGTGTACGATCACTAGAACGAGACTCTACTCTGTTCTGATCATAGTAATCAAGAACACCAAACTGTTTAGCTGCAGCTAACTCAGCTTCATTATCAGCAATACGTAAAAGACCATACTGTTTGAATCCTTCTTTTTCTAAAGACTCAGCAATCATGTTTCGGGCTGTAGCCCAATCATCAGTAACGACAGATGGTTCAGCTGCAGGATCATACAGCAACGCTTCACGCTCCCTTCTAGATTCACCTAACGAAAACATAAGATCTTCAGCAGCGTTAGTAAATTCAGTAGGTTTATAAATACCTTCTTGTAAACCCCTAGCAGTAAAGTTTTCACCCTCATCATTATACCAGTCGGCAATAATACGAGTGCCTCCACGATCCATTTGAATCTCACCATTCTCATCAAGACGGGGTTTAGGGTTAGTGTAACCAAGGTTATTCATAAGTTCATAAACAGCATCAGTAGTTGCCTCACCACCAGCCGTACCAGTGGTGTAGTCTTTACTTCCTATAAACTTCTCTACTTCAGGTGCGTCAACACCAGGGAATCTATAAGACTCCCCAGTGTCTTCGTTACGAATAGTATCTGCATCAATAACATTAAGGCTTGTACCGTCTAATTGTCTTTCAGGCATAGGGGCCATTGTATCGAATACTGACATACTGTATCTCCTTATTTTGGTTTTACTGGTTCTCTTAATCGTTGAGCAATAAACAATTGAAATGGTGAAGTGTTTGATTTCTTAGCTTCTTCAATAAAGTCTTTCATCATATCTTCATCAAGAGTGATTGTCATTTCACCACCTGTAGAAGGATCAGGTACATTATAAGATGCTTCACCTTTAAACTCTCTAGCAAATTGTTTGTAAATATGATCCTTTACTTCATTATCTGATTTATTAGATATCCCTTTCATTTTACTTGCCCTTGCTTTAGCAACAAGAGTAGAGCTTAATTTAGAAATTTCTTGAAGATCTCCAGGGGAATTAGTACCTGGGACATTAAAGAGTTGTGGATCACCAACCATTGCTGGTATATAAGCACCATCTAAAAACTTAGTAATATTACTATGACGGACTTTAGGGTCTCTCATATTCTCTGCTTTCATTGATTCATAAGCTGTTGCAATAATTTGACCCATATCGTTTGGATCAACATCATTTTTAATTGCCCATTTAGAAATGTTTCCAGAAATAATAGATGGCTTTAAATCTGTAGGTCTTATTTCTTTACCATCGACTATAGAGGTATTAGCCTTAATAAGAG
>Ga0209634_1003793_pt1 | contig 10097 bp, 13 predicted proteins | sample LinPmetageLP40_FD_184043 | JGI IMG/M metagenome (GOLD analysis project Ga0209634, IMG submission 184043) | Marine viral communities from the Pacific Ocean - LP-40 (SPAdes) (version 2) | ecosystem: Environmental > Aquatic > Marine > Oceanic | place: Pacific Ocean | collected 2010-08-26 | reverse complement strand
CCATTTCTTCATTTTCTTTTTCCAATTTCTTTATTTTATATTCCAAATCTTCTTTATATTCTGTTGAAACAACCCAATAGGATATATCATCCCATTTTGGTAGTTCTGTATCTTTTGTAAATGGAAATCCACCTAATTTTGCTTGAATATCTATAGATGAATCCATAAATTTAATAAATTCCTCCATATGCATTTTTTTACTTGTTTTATATTTGAATAATCTAATAATTTCATCATCAGTTAAACAATCTATAGCACCATCTGAACCCATAAATTCATATATTTTTCGTTGGTTATGAACTTCAATTGAAGTATTTGGAATACAATTTATATTATGTTTATATTTGCTTCGTTTATCTCCAAATGAACTTGGGGTTTGAAGTGATTTTTCAAGTGTGCTTCCAAAATTTTCCATTGGATATTCTCCATTTATTATTTTTTTAATATTTGTAGGTCTTCCTCTAATACTTTGAGGTCCACCATTATTTAATGTTGTATATCTGAACATATCGTCGGCATTTTCATAAAAGGATTTCATAACATCTATATTAGGAGTTACCTTATATTTATCATTTACAATAGTATATACATATGGATATATAAGATTATAATCCATCCATGGAATCTTATGTCCCATTTCAGTATTAAATCTTCCAAGTATTACTTTAGATGGGGTTAATCCTTTTTTCAAACACTCATTGCAATAATCTTCAATAACTTGGATATTATCGCAATTTTGATCTTGTGTCAACTCTTTTATTGATATGTCGTTTTCATGTGTTTCTATTTTAAAACATGGGCTATCTCCAACATTATAACATAAACTATACAGATTCCCAGTTTCTATATCTATAATTTTTTGAATCATCGTAAAAGTAGACCCTCCATCTGTAAATTTAGAAGTTTCATCATCTTCATTTAGAATAATATCATTTACATGATTAAACATATCTTTAACCATATTTTCTATACTTGATTGATTATTTTCTTTTATTTCTTCTAATATAAATGCGCTTATTCCTGCCATATAGGTTATTAAATATTCATGAAGCTTATAAGATATTTTTCTACCATATTCTTTAGGACCATGTCCATCAGCAATTGTCAATATAAGTTGTTCATCCGTTTTAAATACTGCTCTCGAATCTTGACCATAACAATAAATAGTAATAGAGTCTTTATTTAATATTGTTGGCGTTCTACTAATATTTTTCTCACAACCACTACCACCTATTTTAAAGTTCCAAGATTTCCCGTTTGCTTTTAGTATGTGTTCAAATGTGATAGACATGATTAATAATATATCAATAAAAAATAATATTTCAATTTTTACATTTAACGTTAAACTTAATTTTTTTCTTAGGCGAACTAGTAATTTCTTCTACTTTTAATAACAATCCATCATAACATTTATCTATAGCACTTTTGTTTGTGGGGTATTTGCTAAAATGTGATGCTAAATATATTTTAGCAAAATCATTATGTGAAAAGTAGTTACTTGTTACTTTCTTATGTTTTAATGCGAATTCATCACATTCCCATTCGTATTCTGGTTTAAATGTAATTGGAAAATATGGGAGTTTGAAGTCCTTGGAATAGAATGCGATATGCTTTGACTTTGAGCGTTTCTTGTTCCATGTTATTATAATATAAAGTTGACCTTTTTCTTTGTCAAATGATTTAGAGTTAATTCGTGCTTTGATTATAGACATTTTGTGTTTAGTTAAAAAATAACAACAATCAAATCAATTTTGATCTACTATATTACACCTATTAATATCTTTACATTATCATCTATTAATTCACGTTAATATTAATAGTAAAAATCAATTTATTAACATACCCATTTCCACAATAAAAAAATTTATATATTTATTCATTAATAGTCTATTATTCTATTCATAAAATCTAATTCTATCATCTTTGGCTTCATAAACACCAATCTTCTCCTCTGTTTCTGGATCATAGATGATATCGTTATCATCCTTATAGTAGGTTTTTCCTTCGTGTTCAAATTCTTCGACATCAAGTTCTTCATCTTCTTCAACTTCTGGTTCTGGTTCTGGTTCAGGTTCCTTTATGACAACTTTCTTGGCTTTCTTAGCTTTCTTAGCTTTCTTAGCTTTCTTAGCTTTCTTAGCTTTAGGTGTCTTTTTCTTTTCGACGTGTTCTTCTTCGACTTGCTCTTCTTCGACTGGTGCCGTCTTTGATTTTTCCATCACAATAGGTGTCGATACTTCTCCTTTCACCCATGAGGCGAGAGATGATGATTCTTTACCAATGCTTGGAGAAATCAAGTCTGGACCAATACGAAGCGAATATCCGGATGTTGTCTTGGTGATACCACCACATCCGTCAAGATCATTAGCAGCTGCGATGGCTTCTTCGAAGTTTTTAAACTTCTTAGATTTTCCATCATCACCTTTAGCATGCTTGAAAAGATATTTCAGTTCGAATGGACCTGTCCATCCTTCTGGTGCTTTTGGATAATCTTCAACATCGTAAACGATTCGAGGCATAGATGGTTTGTAAACTTCCATTTCACTATGGTATCGTTCGCGATCTTTGGAAGCGGTTTCTTCATATGGCGCTTTAACATCACTATCAAGAAGTTTCCATTGCTTTCCAGCTTCCTTAGTAACATGTTGCACCTTAGCATCTTCTCCGAGTTGATCCTTGATTCGACTACGGTTTTCACCGAGCCAAATAAAGTAGGCAGATGATGGACGCTTTGGATGGTTTGGATCTTTTGTTTTTTTGGATTTTTTAGTTTTTTTTGTAGTTTCATCAACTTGCAAACTTTGAAGTTTTTCGAGAACTTGAGCTTTTTCGAGACCTTCGTCGGAAGAAAGTTGGGAAATGAGTTGTGCGATAATAGCAGAAGACATGATTGAGTGTGGGATTCGGTGTTGTTTTGTGTACTATACTTTATGATGCTACACTAAAATCAATTTTGTATTTTAGGTGTAGTGTAGATGTATGGAAGTGTAGTATAGAATAAATGCTATAATCATACTATAGATAATACAAAATTGATTAGTGTAGCATCATAAAGTATAATACACAAAACAACACCGAATCCCACAATCATGGCCTTTACTCAAACCGCCCCATTTACGGACATTCATAGTTCGATCGTTCTTGGAAAAAATGGAGCTACTATTAAAAAACTCCATCATGATTCAATTAATATTAATATACGCAATATTTTATTGGAACATCTGGACTTTGAAGATGATAGCGATAAATCACTGCTTGACTACCTTGCACAAGAAATAACCATCATATATTCTAAGAGTAATAATAAAAGCGTATCAAGTTAAATATTTAATAAAACTATAGTATAGATATCATATTTTAAATAAATAAAAATAAAGTTATTTTTTATTATTAATCATTATTATAGAATAAACAAAAAATAACTTTATTTTTATTTATTTAAAATATGATATTTATACTATAATTAGTTTTCTTCTACTCCTGCTTTCTTGTCTACATGAGCTTTCCCATACATTTCCAAATGCATATCTGCAATTTCTTCTTCCATCGCAGTACGCATAACATTTAGTTGTTTTTCTGAACGAGAAAGCGACTTCATTAGCATTCCTTGGATTTGGACAGAACATTTAAGAACTTGAAGTTCTGTTTGTCCAGTCACAAGAAAGAATGGTAGTGGTCTCCCATTTTCTGGTTCTGATTTTTTTGCTATAATAGAACACATTGAATCATGTTGGAGTTTTTTAATAGTAGCTCCCTTTTTTCCAATAACGATCGAACTATGACTGCCCGTAAATGGGATGGTTTGAGTAAAAGACATGGTTGAGTGTGGGATTCGGTGTTGTTTTGTGTACTATACTTTATAATGTATAAATAAAATCAATTTTGTATTTTAGGTGTAGTGTAGGTGTAGTGTAGGTGTAGTGTAGGTGTAGTGTAGGTGTAGTGTAGGTGTAGTGTAGGTGTAGTGTAGGTGTAGTGTAGGTGTAGTGTAGCAACTATCTATATAAAATTGATTTTGATATGATTTGTGTATTTATAGTACACAAAACAACACCGAATCCCACTCTCAAATCATGTCTTCCGCAATTATTGCTCAACTCATTGGTCAAACACCCACTGAAACTTTGGCTCGCGTTTTCTCAAAATTCCCAATTTCAAATTATTTAGAAACTACAAAAAAATCTAAAAAATCCAAAAAAACAAAAGATCCAAATCATCCAAAACGCCCATCATCATCATATATTATTTGGCTCGGTGAAAACCGCCCAAGAATCAAGGATGAACTCGGAGAAGCAGGCGGTCTGCAAACGACACAACATGTTGCTAAGGAAGCTGGAAAGCAATGGAATCTTCTTGATAGTGATGCTAAAGCGCCATATGAAGAAATCGCTTCCAAAGATCGAGAACGATACCATAGTGAAATGGAAGTTTACAAACTATCGTTGCTTATGACAAATCCGTCAGATTATGTCTTCGTAGAGGTCAAGGAAAAGACAATGGAAGACTGGATTGCTATGGGATTGAATGACGAAGAAGCAACGATAATGATCAAATCTAAGAAGAAGAAAGCCGCGAAGAAAGCAGCAAAGAAAGCTGCTGCCGAAGCAATTATTGCTAAGAAGCAAACACTCGAGAAAGAGAATGGCATTGATATAAAGAGAATCATGCTAAAGAAGTTGGTCATGGAGATTGAGATTTTTGAGGAAAAAAACAAAGAACTCTACAAAAAGGCAACGGTATTCGCTAAGACTAACGGAAATCTCAGCGATACTAAAGGTAAAAAAACCTTTACACCACCTCCTAAAGTTAAGAAAATTCTTGTCATAAAGGAACCGGAACCAGAACCAGAAGTTGAAGAAGATGAAGATCTTGATGTTGAAGAAATTGAATACGAAGAAAAAACCTACTACAAGGATGATAACAATATCATCTATGATCCAGATACATCCGATGAAATAGGCGTTTATGAACATGATCGCATTAGATTTTATGAATAGAATAATATACTTATATTAATGAATAAATATAGATTTTTTTATTGTAAATGGGTATGTTATACTATAGATTTAGTATAGAAAATCTGTATAAAATTGATTATATAAAAAAATTTAAATATACAATAATAATGTCTAATTTTGAACAAGTAAATGATAGTGATGATGAAGATATGGTAACATGTTCTAATTGTGGCCGATGCTGGGATGGATATGCACAATGTTGTTGTTATGGAATACCAATCGATGAAGATACAGATGATGAAGAACCCGAACCAGAAATTAAAACACGCTCCCATACTATGACTTTGCGCAGTCATGTGAAAGATACTACCAAGAATATATGTGGGTCTGAAAATAAGCAGCAAACAATCGAATTGAAGCATCCAACAAGTTGGAATCCACATACTCACTATGGACAATGTGGTCAATCTTGTCCATGTTGTAGAGCAATTGTCGGTGATAAATGGGGTGCGTGTTCAATATGTATAAAATATTAGAATATTATTGATTTAATTATAAATAAATATACTTTATTTTTATTTATAATATGAGAATATTTATATAAAATTGATTTAGTGTAGCATCATAAGATGTAGCACACAAAACAACATACACTCAATCCATTAAACACATCCCACACTCAACCCTTTCCAACTCTTTCAAACAATGTTTCCACCACAAGTCTTTATGTCTACTTTTTGGATGATGGTTGTAGCAAAACCATACTTGCGAGAAGATCCTGAAAAAATAGAAAATCCTTATTCCGCAAAAAATTTTAAGGAATGGCATGAGCGGACTGTTAATAAAGATAAGTTAGATGAGATTCGAAGATTGACAGGGTGTTACATCGTTCTTTACGATGCTCAACCCGAATATAACAGACCAGACCCATTCTATTATATTCAGGGAACCTTTTGGGCTGTTAATCAAGCGACATTCTTGATTCAAAAAATGCAGTGTGAAATACAAGCCGAAAAACTGGAAAGACTGGAGGAAAAACTTGACAATTACAAAAAAATGCTATATCATTAGTTTAGAATAGTATAGTATAGTATAAAAAATTGATTTTATTTTTTTATTTTAGACTAAAAAAAGATAAAAATGTCTAATTCTCTTTTGATTCAAACAATTGCCAATGCAGAAACAATCCGAGTAAATAAGCTAATCGGACCAATTAAATTTAATTGGCACGATAAAAATGGAAGAATTCATAAAGAAAGTACGTGTATAATAAATCAAAAACCTAATAGTAAAAAATATGATTGGATACATCCAAAAAATGTAAAAGGAGTTCTTACTCATATTACAAACACCCAGTTTTCAAAAATAGATGTTGTAGATAATATATTTATAGTTCATGGAACTGGAGAACACACATATTCATATGATTTCAAAAAAAAAATAGAAAAAACAAATAACACGTATGAAATAACATCTAATACTAATGAAAGATGGTCGATGATCATTGAAAAATGTGAATTTGAAAAGTTGCGATGGTGGATACATGTAAATTTTAATAAATATTAGAATACCTCATTATCATTATAATTTGAAATATAGATTCTATTCATTAACATCGAACCCATAATAAACTCCTTTAGAATTTTATTATTTTTTATTGACTATAGTATAATAAAATTGATTATAGTGTATCATACTAAATTATAGTAATCAATTAATATTGTTTACCACGTTAGTAAATCAAATTGAAAATGCCAAGAGCAGGAGAAACTATCGAAGAATGGATCATTGAACCAATGTGTTATGAACTAAAACATGAAAGTTTGATTAATTTAAGTGATAATAGTTTGGTTATGAGTAGTGAAGATAAACTAATTGATTACAAAAAACAAGCAAAAAAAGAAAGAGCACGAAAACGTAATGAGAAAAGAGCAAAAGGCGAATGTGTAAAATGTCCTAACCATGGTTGTAGTGCAACATATATGAGTAAAAATGGTCATTATCATAATCACGTGAAGTCATGTGAATTCGAATCTTTAAAAGTAGTGGCATCTCCTGAAATAAATGAAGTTAAATTAGTTCGTGTTGTTGGTGGTAATGAAAAAACTAAAAAGTGTCGTGAAACATATTATTCTGATATTGGTTTGAAAAAAAATTATTATTGTAAACGAAGTAATGGTATAGATTGTATTAAAATGGTAACTGAAGGTTGTAAAAAAATATATCGTTCGCCAAGTAAAAGAGATGAACACTCAACTCTATGTCAACATAAGGTGGGTTTTAAGTTCTTGTAAGATAATAGATTTATAGTAGTATAAAATTGAAATAAATAATATAATATTTTTTTTTAATAAACTATGTTAGTTCAAGAAGTTTTTGGTCTTCTTCTTCCGATTCTTAGTTCATTTGATCCTATAATAAATAAATGGATACGGCAATCCAGATTAAATAAACCTAAAGGTGTTTTAAATTATATAGTTAAATATTTGAGTCAGTTTGACGATATTAATGTATTACAAAAACTAATAAACTTTAGAAAAAATGAAGAAAAAATATCAACTATCATTTCCTATAAAATATCTGATCTTGAGAAAAAAAATCAAATTATTAGTTTACTAGATGTAGAATATGAATCTATTCCATTAATTAAAGTGTCGTGTATTGTATGTAAAAAAACCGAATGTGTAGATATAGATTTTTGTGAAAAAAAGAAAACTAATTGGGAAGGTATTTAGTATTATTTTTATATTAAAATAGAAAAACTGGTTATGTAAAATTTAATGTAGTTAACAATTGCGATTTAATAAGTATTATTAGCATATTCATAGGAATCATACGATTCTTCATTATCACTATTATATGAAATAACTGGTTCTTCATCAAACATACTATCATCGAATCCAGTATTATATGTAAATTCTGGTTCAAGATAGTCGCAATTGAATTCATCAATATCATGTTCAATATCAATATCATCAATATACGTTGGTTTAAATATATTTGTATTTTCATAATAGTTAAAATTAGTGCTCAACCATTTAGTGTAAATGTAGGATTGTTCATTTGGGGAAATAGATTTAAACATAGTGTGATTAATTTTTTATGTTAAATAATAATTCAATTTTTTTTTTATACTTATTGTAATGTGGGTGAGGTGGTTCTTCATTAAAATTACCATGAGATAAACCATATGATGTTAATGATTGCTTGTAATGTGTTAAACAATAATTACCATGACTTTTATATCGTGAACATAATGTTCCATAAGTCCATTTTTTAGTTATAGGATTATATTTAACTGATTGTTTACCACCCCAACATCTTGCCATACACCGATATTTAATATTAGGGACGTGATTTTTTTTTTTTAATTTAAATTTCTTTTTTTTTCTTTTTTCATTTTTTTTTTCTATGCTTATATTAGGCATATATCTGGATTTTAAAAAACTTAAATTATAGTTTGATTTATAATTATTAAATAAATATTCTATTAAATTATTAATATCTTCAGAAATAACCTGATTCATTTATAAATTAAATAAAAAATATGAATAATTCAATTTTAATAAAATGTAAGTGTAAATTCATCTATCTTTTTTCCAATTGGTAACTCTGTTTGATAACTATATACTATATTAGTTTCACTATCAATAAGATATTTTGTTTCTTGATGCATCCATTCATCAAGTTCAACAATTTCATCTTCAGTGTCTTTATTATAAATAGATTCTTCATCATCTGATCCATTAATCATTAATGAAGAATTTTCTAATTTACAAGAGTCCAGATTTATTTTAGGATATACTATAGTATCATCTAAATTATTTTTAGGATGAATAATATAGAAATCAGTTCCCGAAACTGTTTTTGTATCAATAGTATCAAAATAGTCAATAGTAATATCATAGACTGAATCATTTACTTTAATAGCTGGTCCACACCAATTATTTTCATCAAAGAATTGAAAATATGGAAGATTATGTGCATTACACATTTCTATAAATTTATTATAATCATTGGCCTTAGGTTTAGACTTGACTTTAAGCTTAAGTTTTTTTTTTGGTTTAAATTTAATCTTTTTGGGTTTAGGTTTTAACAAATTGTCTAAATCATCTCTCGTAAATGAAACAGAATCATTAAGAGATTTTGATGGAAATGAAATACCATTGATATTAGCATAATCATTAATTTGTTTAATAATAAATGCTTTGATAGTATCTAAATTGTTATAAATATTATCCATTGTTTATTTAACTTAAATTTAAGGCAATAATAATCAATTTTATAAAATTACTTAAGACTATTCTAAATAGAATTATTTAGAAAGCAGGGTGGCGCAGAGGAAGCGTGTTGGGCCCATAACCCAAAGGTCGGTGGATCAAAACCACCTCCTGCTATCTCGTTATATTAATTAGATTTAAATATAACGCTATATTAGAATTTAACATAATTTTAATATTTAGGCCTTTGTAGCTCAGATGGTTAGAGCGTTGGTCTTGTAAACCAAAGGTCAAGAGTTCGAATCTCTTTAAAGGCTTTAAATACTGATTTAAGTATTTATTCAGCATTATATTGGATAATAGGATAATAGGGTAATAAATATTGATAATAAATATTTAGACGGCATTTTGTTTATAAATAAAAATAAAATTTATTGTAAATAAAATAAATAAATAATACAGTATTGCAATAAGCATATTGTATTATAATTTTTGGGGATCGTTAATATTAATAATATTAGTGATGTATAGTTAACGGATTATAGTAAAGGGTATCAGAGTTTAGCGGGTTTATGGTAAAGAGTAGCGGTAAAGAGTAGTGGGTTTATGGTAAAGAGTAGCGGTAAAGAGTAGCGGTTTATGGTAAAGAGTAGCGGTAAAGAGTAGTGGTAAAGAGTAGCGGTAAAGAGTAGCGGTTTATGGTAAAGAATAGCGGTAAAGAGGTAATAAAATATAATATAGAGCACTTAACGAATTTAATTAACGCTTATATTATATTTTAATTTTAATTGAGTGGGTATTACTATCATTATGATAGTTATATGGTATTAACCATATTGACTTATAGGAATAGACTATTAAATAGAACATATCTTAAGGTGATATATAGGTTCAAATCCTATTATGTTCATAATCTATA
>Ga0209634_1003791_pt1 | contig 10101 bp, 10 predicted proteins | sample LinPmetageLP40_FD_184043 | JGI IMG/M metagenome (GOLD analysis project Ga0209634, IMG submission 184043) | Marine viral communities from the Pacific Ocean - LP-40 (SPAdes) (version 2) | ecosystem: Environmental > Aquatic > Marine > Oceanic | place: Pacific Ocean | collected 2010-08-26 | reverse complement strand
TGATATGACTAATAAATGGGTTACTAATTTAATATTACTAATCGCATTGGTTGGGGCGAGTATAGTTGCTTTTCAATCGTTAAAAGAAGAGGCTGAGGTTGTAAAAGGTATTGAAGTCACCAACTTTAAACTTTCTGATTTTGACGAGATAGAGTTAAATTTTCCATCAAAAGCAAAAGTACATTTTAAAATAATTGAAAATCACTGGAAAATTTTATCACCAGTTAAAGGTAGGGCAAATGAGCGCTACATATATCAACTTTTATCAATACTGGCTTCAAAAAGCCCTGAAAAACTTAAAAGTGATGACTTAGAAAAGTATGGCCTTGATCAGCCTCAGTTAAAATTGACATTTCTAAACAAAGCAAAGAAGTTGAAAGAAGAGTTTGTGTTTGGGACATATAATGCAATTTCAGAAAATCAGTATATAAAATATAAAGATGATGTATTTATTGTGAATGGTTTATTTTCAGAAACAGCATCTTATGTTCCGATTGAATTTATTGATAAGAGACCAATTGCACCTTATGAAACAATACAAGGGTTTAACTTTTCAAGGCTAGAGCAATGGCAAAAAAACCAATTAAAACTTGTAAAAAAAAATGGCAACTGGATTACAAAAGGAATCAACGTTAAGACTACTCAGGCAGACATTTTGGAGTGGCTCAGTGTTTCTTGGGACGGGTTGCAAGCACTTTCACTTAAAAGCTTTAAGATGGACTCAAGACTTGGCTATAAAAGTTTTGATGTCATCGTCAATGACAATAAAAAAGTAACATTTTACAAAATTCAAGAATCTCCCCAACTTCATCTGTATCGGAAGGATGAAGGATTGTTATATCGCTTCCCAGGAGATTTAGGATTTACAATGTTAAGTCCTCATGTTGAGGTAATAGAAAAAGAATAATGCCTGAATTACCTGAGGTCGAAGTAACAAAACTTGGTCTAGCCCCCCTTATAAATGGTACAGTTTACAACGTAGAAGTGAGAAATTTTTCACTCAGGTGGCCGGTAAATCCAAATCTTAAAAAAATTCTTAATTCACAAAAATTAATTTCACTTAGTAGGAGAGGTAAATACCTTCTTGCTAGTTTTTCAAATGGGTGTCTAATTATCCACCTTGGAATGTCTGGAAGAATATCTATCGTATCTGAAAAAAAAATACCTTTAAAGCACGATCATATCGATATATGTTTCAACATAGATGGCAATAAAAAAATATTAAGATATAACGATACAAGAAGGTTTGGAGCAATGATATGGACTGATGACAACCCATTTAATCACAAACTTATATGTACTCTAGGCCCTGAGCCTCTATCAGATGAATTTAATGCAGATTACTTATTTGATATAGTTAAAAGAAAAACACAGCCAATCAAAAGTACAATAATGGATAGTCACATTGTAGTGGGTGTTGGTAATATTTATGCTAGCGAATCACTTTTTCTATCATCTATCAGGCCTCAGCGTCGATCACAAAAGATTAAAAAAAAAGAAATTAGAGCATTGGTTGATTCTATTAAAATTGTTATACAAAAAGCAATTGAAAGAGGTGGAAGTACACTTAATGACTTTTATAGTGTAAATGGACAAAGTGGATATTTTCAAAATGAACACAAGGTTTATGCAAGAGAAAATGAATGCTGTACTAACTGCGACGGTAAAATATATCAGCTAAAAATTGCACAGAGGTCAAGTTTTTATTGTAAAAAGTGCCAGATATAAATTCTTTTTTTTACTATATGTATGAAATGCCTAGAAGTGTTATGGCTATAAATATGAGAACTATTACAATTAATATTCTGTCCTGTCTGAGCTTCATCTCTTTTATTGACTTTCGCATATTACTTTCAAGAACAGTATAAGAATTTTTATCGTGATTATTTAAGTATGAATGTAAAAGTTTTGGCAACTGAGGAGCAACATCCATCCAATTAGGAAATTCCTTTTTTATTTTATTTATTAAGCTTTTGGGACCTAATTGTTCTTTTAACCAATTTTCTAAAAAAGGTCTAGCTGTTACCCATAAATCTAAATTTGGATCTAGTTCACGTCCTAAACCCTCTACGTTAAGAAGTGTTTTTTGTAACATGGTTAATTGTGGTTGTATTTCCATATTAAATTTTTTAGAAGTTTGAAATAATCTAATAAGTAATTTGCCAAAAGAAATATCTTTAAGGGGTTTATTAAAAATTGGTTCACATACTGACCGAATGGCATTTTCAAATTCATCAATTGAAGTTTCTGCAGGAACCCATCCCGATTCAATATGAACTCTTGCAACTTCTCGATAATCTCTTTTGAAAAATGCGGCAAAATTTTTGGCTAAATAAAGTTTATCCTGTTCATTAAGTGTACCCATTATTCCAAAATCCATTGCAATATACTTCCCACTTTTTGCTACTTGAATATTTCCAGGATGCATATCCGCATGGAAAAAGCCATCTCGAAAGACTTGTGTAAAAAATATTTCAACCCCATTCTTAGCTAATTCGGGTAAATTAATTTTATTCTTTTTGATGGCATCAATATTACTTATAGGAATGCCATCCATTCTTTCCATTACCATGACTTTTTCATGGCAGTAATCCCAAAAAACATTTGGAACAACTAATAATTTTTTATCTTTAAAGTTTTCTCCGAGATGACTACAATGACCAGCCTCAAGCAGCAGATTCAGTTCTGATTGAGTATGTCTCTCAAATTCAGAGACGACTTCATCCGGCCTTAGCCTTTTACCGTCAGACCAAATTTTGTGTAAAATTTTCGCAATTAAATGAAGTAATTTGATATCTTTTTTAACTTCATTTTCTATGTTTGGTCGAAGAATTTTTACAGCCACCTTCTCTCCATTATGGAGTTTGGCAAAGTGTACTTGCGCCACTGAAGCACTTGCTACCGGTTTCTCATTAAATTCTTTAAATACGGATGAAATTTTATTTGAATAAGAATTTTCAATTGTTTCTCTAACTTTTTTAAATTCAAAGGGGGGGACTTTATCCTGAAGCTTTGAGAGCTCAATCGCAATATCACTTGGTAGTAAATCTTTTCTTGTAGAGAGCATTTGTCCAAATTTTATAAATATCGGACCTAAGCTTTCGAGAGCAAGTCTAAGTCGAATTGCTCGATTAATTTTTTTGGGTTTGACAAGATTGAGGGGGTAGAGCACTATATTTAGAAAAGAGTTTTTACGTAATTTAAAAAACTCATCAAGTCGAAATTTCAACACGATGAAAATAATAAAAATAATTCTAAAAATAATCATTTTGAAATCTTCAGTACTAAGTTATTAATTTTAGCTTCAATGCGTTCCACATCCTCACTGACATTGTCTATTTCAGCCAGAAACTGTTGTACTCTAGTTTTTTTTGCAATTAAGGGTTTTTCTTCCTCCCAATACTCTTTAAATGCTTCAGCAATACTTATCGTAACTTTTTTACTTTCATTTAAAAATTTCCCACCCATAATTCCTAATCTGTTTGCAGTTACATCACCAATGATTTTACTTAAGTCTTCTTCTATATCCCATTTTACTTTCTTAAGTATCTCAGATACTTCCTTTGCCAAATCTATGTCACCTTTGATGGTGATATCTTTGTTTTCTTTGTTTATGATTTGATTAACAAAACTTTTGATAGGCATAGAAATTGAAGCATCAGGGTTTTTTACTTGGTTAACTAGCTCTAATAAGCCCTGATTATTTACTTTAAAATACATTGATAGCTCTGAGATTTTGATGAGTATGGTTTTATTATGAAACTTTTTTATTCTTGAGCTCATCCAGTCGTTTTGAAATAAAACATGATTTAAAACAAGCTTTCTTAATTTATCCACTAAAATTTATATCCCTGATGAATTGCAACAATCCCGCCTGATAGATTTAGAAAGCCTGTATTATCGAACCCCTGATTTTGCATCATTGCTCGCAATGTTTTTTGATCTGGATGCATTCTTATTGATTCAACAAGATACTGGTAGCTCTTTTCATCTTTTGCAAATATTTTACCAAGTTTCGGAAGTATATTAAATGAAAAGCCATCGTAAGTTTTGGAAAGTGGCGACCAAATTTTTGAGAATTCTAAAATAACTAATTTTCCACCGGGGGATAAAACTCTGTACATTTCTGATAAAGCTTTTTCTTTATTTGTTACATTTCTTAGCCCGAAGGCTATTGTTATACAATCAAAATAATTTGATGGAAAGGGAATTTTTTCAGCATCACAAACTATGCTTGGAATAATTTTCCCATGATCGATTAATTTTATTTTTCCTTGTTCCAGCATTTTGATATTAATATCGGTATGAAAAAGTTTAAAGCCTTTATTTTGGTTTGATAGCTCAATACAAACGTCACCTGTTCCACTCGCTAGATCCAGGATTTTTGAGTTGTTTTTAATTGTTAAAATTTGTGTGAAATATCTTTTCCATATTTTATGCAATCCTCCTGACATTAGAGAATTCATCAAGTCATATCTAGTAGCAACTGACTCAAAGACACTTTTTACTTTTTTTGCTTTTAGGGTTTTATTTACTGACTCAAATCCGAAATGTGTTTTATCATTCACTATCTTCAACCTTTCTCTTAACACCTGTTTGATCTAGCTTCATAATATACTCCATCCATAGTTGGTCATAATTTTTTGCTAAATTATAAAGATATGCCCAACTAAATAACCCAGTATCATGACCGTCAGTAAAGTGTAATTTTATTGCATATTGTCCTACGGGTGAAATTTTATCAATGTTGACATTTTCTTTGCCTATTTGAAGAACTGCTTGTGAAGGATGATGTCCTTGAACTTCTGCGGAGGGAGAATATACCCTTAAAAATTCGCATGATAGCTTGCATTCAGTTTGATCATCAAAAACAATATGAAGTAACTTTGACTTTTGTTGCAGGTTTATCTCAATAGGTATTGGTGAGGAAGCCATAGTTAACCTTTAAAATGGCTAATATTATCAGAAAGAATTAATCTAATCTTTCTTTACTCATAGCTACTTTTAATTTATTAATAGCAATTTTTTCAATTTGCCTAATACGCTCTGCTGAGACATTAAATTTTTTTGCGAGATGATTTAACGTTTTTGCTTTATCTTCGCTTAACCATCTGGCTTTGATAATTGCCTCGCTTCTTTCATCTAACGTGGCCATAGCATTTTTAAGTAACTCTAAATTATTTGATTCAGTCTGGCTTTCATCAAGCGCATCATGTGGGTTTAATGACTTATCTTCAAGGTAGGAAATAGGTCTAAATGAATCCTCATCAGAATCATCATCTGAATAATCAATTGTTAATTCTTGGCCATTCATTCTATATTCCATTTCTTTTACATCAGACTCTTTTACATTCAAATCATTAGCGATTGATTGAATTTCATCAACACTTAATGGCTTCAAAGTTTTTTTCATACTTCTTAAATTAAAGAAAAGTTTTCTCTGAGCCTTTGTGGTTGCATTTTTAACCAAACGCCAGTTTTTAACAACATATTCTTGTATCTCTGCTTTTATCCAGAAAATTGCATAAGATACTAAGCGGACCCCTTTATCTACATTAAATTTCTTAACAGCCTTCATTAAACCTACGTTACCTTCTTGAACTAGGTCAGATACTGGAAGGCCATACCCACTGTAGGACCTAGCAATTTTTATAACTAATTTTAAATGCGATAAAATTAGTTTTTTTGCTGCTTCTAGGTCATTGTTTAGTTTTAATTTTGTACCAAGCTCAAACTCCTCTTCCGCAGTAAGTGAAGGAAAGGCTCTAATTTCTCTTTGATATAAATCAAAACTATCAGTTACGTTATATTTTGATAATGAAAATGTATTTGTCATAATTGTATTTTAGCACTCTTTATACATGAGTGCCAGTTTTTTGTATAAAGTTCAATTAAAACAATATTTTATTTATAAATTTTAAGCCTTTGAATTGAATTTCTTGCTGAGATGTATGAGGAAATTAAGCCAATAAGCATCGCTAAAATTACAATATATAAATAAAATCTGTGCGGTAAATCTTGAAAAATTATATTAGTACCAAATATAGAAGCTAACTTAATTAATGTAGCATTTAAACCAAGGACGGATAGCTTTAATATGGAAATTGTAATAATCCCTCCACCTAGGCCATACAATATTCCAGTGTACATAAAAGGCCTTTGAATAAAGGCATTTGTTGCACCAATTAATTTACTTACTTCAATTTCGTCTTTATAGGTAAGCGTTTGAAGACGTATGGTGTTTCCAATTACAACGAGGAGGACAATAATTAAAAGTGCTGCTATAAAAAAGACACTTAATTTAACGAGTGATAGCCCAATTCTAAGTTTTTTAATCCAATTTCCGTCTACTGTGACGCTATCAATCCCATCAATCCCATCAAGATTATCTATAAGTTTTTGTATTTTTATTTCATCAAGTGTATTTAATGATATAAAAAAGGCGTCAGGAAGTGGGTTGTTCGAAACACTCGAGCTTACAGCTACATCAAGTTTGCTTTGAAGTTTTTCCCAGGCAATTAGTTTAGGTTCAAAATGAGTTTTTTTTATTAAACTATTTTTTTCAAGACTTAATTCAATAAAATCAATCTGATCTTTTGAGACGGTCTTACCAAGAAAAATACTAATTTCAGCTTCGTGTTCTATATTTTGTGAAATTTGACCCGCATTTTCAATAAGTAATAAGCCTGCGCTAGGAAGGCAAAGGGTAATTCCAATGACAATGATCATCATAACGGACGCACCAATATTATTAATGAATCTTGAAAATCCATTTAGAAAAGCTTGATAGTGATTATGAAGGTAGTTGAACATGGCCTATTAAATTTTGAATTGATCCCCCAATAAGTTGTAATCTTTTAAAGTTAATCTTTGTTGATGGTAATTCATGTGTTGAGATAATGACAGTTACACCAACCTGCTGAAAGCTATAAAAAATATTCATTATTTCTTCTGCATACTCTTTATCTAGATTTGCAGTTGGTTCGTCCGCTATAAGAATGGAAGGCCTTGATACAATCGCTCTGGCAATAGCCAATCTTTGCTGCTCACCACCAGAAAGTGTAATGGGCATCATTTTTTCTTTTTTAAGTAAATCAACTTTATCAAGTGCAGCCCTTACTCTTCTATTCATATCTGAGAACGACATATTATTTATTTCTAATGGCAAAGCAACATTTGCAAAACAATTTCTATCATAAAGAAGTTTGTGGTCTTGAAATATCATTCCAAAACGTCTTCTCAAAATAGGAATTTCTCTATCTTTGATATGAGAAAGGTTCTGACTTTCAAAAACAATAGACCCTGAGCTTGGTTTTTCTATAGCCGATATGAGCTTAAGAAGAGTCGTTTTCCCTGCTCCTGAGGGGCCTGTTACAAACACCAGCTCTCCTGATAATATTTCTAAATTTATATTTTGTAATATTTCAGGACTACCGGGATAACTCTTACATACTTTTTCAAAGGTTATCATTCAATCATCCCCTCAACATAGTCTTTTGCATTAAAAACCTTTAAGTCATCAATTTTTTCTCCTACACCAACAAATCTTAAAGGTGTTGGCTGATCTTTTGCTATAGCCGCAACAATTCCACCCTTCGCTGTTCCATCTAACTTAGTTATAATTAATCCAGTAACATTTAAAGCGGTATTAAATATTTTGAGTTGATTGAGCGCATTTTGTCCAGTATTTGCATCAATTACTAACATTACTTCTTGGGGCGCATCAGAATGGCACTTTGTTATGACTCTTTTTATTTTTGTTATCTCATCAATTAAATTTTTCTGAGTAGGTAATCTCCCAGCAGTATCTGCTAAAACAATATCAATACTTTTTGATTTCGCTGAATTTACAGCATCAAAAATAACCGCACTTGGGTCTCCATTTTGCTGTGCAATTACCTGTGTATTGTTTCTCTCCCCCCATATTGATAACTGCTCAACTGCCGCTGCCCTATAAGTATCTCCAGCGGCAATTAAAACTTTTTTGTTTTGTAATTGAAATATCTTTGTCAATTTACCAATAGTTGTAGTCTTTCCTGCACCATTGACGCCAACAATCATAATAACAAATGGGCTTGAGTTATCTATATTTAAAGGGTGCTCTATTTTTTTTAATAGCTCAACAAGACGACTTTTTAGAATTTTTTTCAATTCTAATGGGTCAGTAATTTTATCTTTTTTTACCTTTTCTTTTGTTTCTTCAATAAGCATTGTGGTGGCAGAGATACCAACATCTGCTGTTAGAAGAATCATTTCTAACTCATCATAAAAAGAATCATCAATTTTTTTACTGGAGAATAAATCAGTGAACTGAGCGTTTAAAGTCTCCCTTGTCTTTGTGAGCCCTTCTTTTAATTTTTCACTTAACCCAAAAAAGCTAGGTTTCTGAGGAACGGGTTTCTTTTTTTTTGCCTGAACTTTTTTAGGTTTCTGAGGAACGGGTTTCTTTTTTTTAGCCTGAACTTTTTTAGGTTTCTGAGGAACGGGTTTCTTTTTTTTAGCCTGAACTTTTTTAGGTTTCTGAGGAGGTTTATCTTTTTTTTGAATTATTTTTTTTAAAAAATCAAACATCTTCTTATTCTTCTATAATTATACGAACTTTTTCTAGTACTATTAGTCGATTATACTTAATTATATCAACCATGTTTAACTATATAAGGGCCTAATGTGAAGTTATTTAAATTCTTATTTCTACTATTACTATTTCCAATTACAGGTAACACCACAGTTTATAAACACTCTCTAGATAATGGGTTAAAAATATTTGTTAAAGAGGACGATAGAGCTCCTATTGTTGTTTCTCAAGTGTGGTATCGAGCGGGTAGCTTAGATGAAGTGAGCGGTAAAACAGGAGTAGCTCACCTCTTAGAACACATGATGTTCAAAGGGACTAAAACATATAAGCCGGGTGAGTTTTCTAAAATAATTGCAGCTGCGGGTGGAAGAGAGAATGCTTTTACTGGAGCAGACTACACATGTTATTTTCAGCAACTTGAAAAAAGCCAACTACCGATTTCTTTGAAAATGGAAGCTGACCGAATGCAAAACCTAGTTGTATCTGAAGAAGAATTTGCAAAAGAAATTAAGGTTGTAATGGAGGAAAGGTTATGGCGAACTGATGATAATCCAAAAGCACAAGCAAATGAACTATTTAATACGATTATGTTTCATGCTCATCCATATGGAAAACCAATCGTTGGATGGATGAATGATCTAGAAAACATGACACATAAGGATGCAGAAGAATGGTATAAAAATTGGTATGGTCCAAATAATGCAATATTAGTTGTTGCTGGAGACGTGAAAGCTTCAGAAGTGTTTAAAATGGCAGAAAAATACTTTGGGAAAATACCGCCGATTGTTCTACCCGAAAGAAAGCCTCAACTAGAACCAATACAAAACGGGACAAGAACTTCAATTCTAAAAGCACCAAGCAAATTATCATACGTACAAATGGGTTATAGAGCCCCAACCCTTGACAAGAATTCACAAATAACAAGTAAAGATCAATTTGCTCTTGAAGTTTTAGTAGGAATACTCTCCCAATCTAGCTCTGCAAGACTTACTCAAAATTTAGTAAGAGATTCTAGTCTAGCCTTAAATGTAGGGGCAGGTTATTCGATGGTAAACAGGGGAAATGAGAGTTCATTTGAGCTTTATGCGACACCAAGTGAAACAACTTCTTCGAGTGATTTGATAGTAGCGCTAAAAGATGAGCTCAATAAAATTAAGCGTGATGGAGTTACCGATGAAGAATTAAAACGTGTTAAGACTATTGTTATTGCAGATGATGTATACCAAAAGGATTCAGTTTTTAATGCCGCCATGCAGATTGGTCAGCTTGAGACTCAAGGTTATTCGCATGAGATTTTAGATGATTACATTAAAAATATTAAAAAAGTCACTTCAAAAGATATACAAAATGCAGCTATCAAATACTTTACTGATGATACTTTAACTGTTGTAACAATTGACCCTCAACCACTAGACACAAGTAAACCTAAAAAAGGGAAGCCTCATGTTCATTAATAGACTAGTTTTTTTATTTATTTTATTTTTTTCATCATTTGCTAGTGCTAATTTAAATATACAGAATTGGAA
>Ga0209634_1003789_pt1 | contig 10103 bp, 8 predicted proteins | sample LinPmetageLP40_FD_184043 | JGI IMG/M metagenome (GOLD analysis project Ga0209634, IMG submission 184043) | Marine viral communities from the Pacific Ocean - LP-40 (SPAdes) (version 2) | ecosystem: Environmental > Aquatic > Marine > Oceanic | place: Pacific Ocean | collected 2010-08-26 | reverse complement strand
AATTACGTTTTGGTACTACTACACGAGGGGCAGGTGATTCAAGTGATAAAATGACTATTCTTGGTAGCGGTAACGTCGGTATCGGGACGACTGATCCTGGAGCTAAGTTAGATATTAACAGTAGTTCTATTTGGATAAATCCCGCAGATGGTAGTCACGCAGGTTTGCATTTTAGACAAGCTGGTGCTTTCAAGGGTTTTGTTGGATATAACGATAGTAGTGATGTAGTTAACTTTGGTATGGACGGTAGTATTACTAAAGGTATAAATGTAAATGCGGACGGCAACGTCGGGATCGGAGATGCAGCACCAACTTCTATATCAGCAAACACGTTTAATTTATCTATAAATTCATCAAGAAATGATTTGTCGGGTGCATTAATAGCTAAAGCTAATGGTTCTATAAAACATCAGCAGTATTGGGATTCAAGTGGATATAGTTTTAACTTGACAGCTGGTCAAGGAAATTTCAAATTCAATGGCGCTAACGTCGGGATCGGAACATCATCACCATCAGCTAAATTAGAAGTATATGGATCAGGGTCTACAGTATTAGATATACAAGGTTCACAAGGTCAATTATTCTCTATAACAGATGATTTAACAGGGGACTTATTTAATGTATCAGATATATCAGGTGTACCAATCTTTAGTGTAAATGCTAGCGGAACATCTTCATTTGATGGAGCAGTAAATATTGATGGCAATACTAACGTAACAGGATCTTTAACAGCAACATCATTTGTAGGACCTTTAACAGGAAACGCTACAACTGCTACAACAGCATCTAATGCAATGTTATTAGACGGTATAGATAGTACATCATTTCTAAGAAGAGATGCTAATGATACAGCAACTGGAACTATTTCCTTTGCTAACTCATATAATGAATTCGGAAATGGATATGGTAGTGTAAGTAATGACGGTAGTTGGAACGGTAGATTAAATGTAGCAGGGACACAACACGCAAGACTTGATGTAAAATCTGTTAGTGATGGAATCATAACTACTATGTACTCCCACACAGGACATGCTGCAGGTAAGGTTGGTACTATGAGTAATCACCCATTGAAATTAATGGTTAATGGTAATGATAAGGCAACTTTAGATAGTAATTCTAACTTTGCTGTTACAGGTGAATTAGAGGGTGGGTCTTTAGATATAAACGGTGCTGCTGATATATCAGGTAATTTAGGCGTATCAGGTGATATTACAGGTTCAGAATTAATATCAAGACATACAGCAGCTCCAGTAGTTATACTAAGAAGAGAAGATACTTCTATAGTTGACAATGATAGTATAGGATCTATTCTATTCCAAGGAGATGATCCAAGTGCTTCAAATGTAGGAGCCGCAATTAAAGCACAAGCAGCAGGTACATGGAATATGGCTAGTCCAAATGTATACCCATCTAGGTTAATATTTCAAACAGCAAAACAAAATACTACATTAACAGCCCTTACAATAGATGAAAGTCAAAATTCACTATTTGCAGGAGTTATAAAATCAACCGGTATTATAGCAGGTACAACATCTGGCTGTGCAGAGTTTGGTAGAAACCACGCTTATCATACTCCTGAAATAAAAGGGTATGGAGCTGAATTAATGATCGGAGCTCAAAATGCTGGTATACATATTAACTATAGAACTTGTAATAATGGTACATCTGGTCACACTCCAACCACATGGTTTTGGAGAGCTGGATCTGCAAGTAGCTGGTCAACTCATAACTTTGGAGCTGTAACATCTAATGGAATTTTAGCATCTACAGCTAGTGCTAGAGCACCAATATTTTATGATAGAGATAATACTGGTTATTATCTTAATCCTGCAGATACAACTACATCACTAAAAGCAGCTGGTATGGTAGACATCCAAGGTGGCCATAGTAATGCTAGAGTACATATAAATTATGCTCATTCTGATACAACAAATAGTGGTGCATTAACGTCTTGGGTTTCTGAACCCGGCATAACATACCACAGTGCAGGTATTGGTGGTAACATACATAAAAATGGTCAATATTACGGTAGGGCATATAATACTGGTTACGGTGCTTATATAAGATTTGAAAAAACTGGTGGAACTATTGAAGGTTGGACAACAACATCAAACAGTGGTACAGCTGGTGGTCAAGGTACTAGAAGATGGTTTAGTGATCCCAGCGGTAACTTTACTAGTACGACAAGTTTAAGATCTGGATTATATTATGATGTAGACAATACAACATTCCGCTTAGATCTAGCATCTACATCAACATCTATAAGAGCTGCTGGTACAATGAAATTAGATGGTTTTGCCGGTACAGTATACGCCACAGCAATAACAGCCCTAAACCCAAACCTCAGCCACTCTAATTTGATAAGTGCGACTGCTGGAGCAGATACAACAAGTGATTTAGGTGTTGATAATGCCGGTAACGTAGTAAGAACAACCCAAGAAGCAACATGGAATATAAATAGAAATCAGTGGAACGCTTTAACTACTTCTACAGGAGGAAGTACACTTTTAAGTGCCCCTGGAGCAGATAAGTTTATTATAGTAGAAAAAGTAACTTTTCTAGTAAAATATACTTATAATAGTAGCAATTCCTACGCTGCTCCTACAAATCAATTCTTTCAAATAAGACAAACAGGAGGAGGTTCTGACACGTTGGCTGTCTTATCTTACAAACATCTGAACAATATTCTATTCGGTAATGGAAGTGGTAGTGGAGCTAGATACGGTTTATATGAACACGATACTGGTTTTGCAACTTTAAATAGGGTGTACAAACCTAACCAAGCAGTTACAGTTAATAGAACGACTACTGGTGCTTTACCGTCAAATCTTAATTCGATATTTGTTAAAATGAGATATAGAGTTTTCGACGCAACTACGTTTTAGATAAAGAGTAAAAATTTAATTAAACAAAAAAACAAAAATTATGGCAATTACTTATACGTGGAAGATCACGGCTTTAAAAAAAGCACCAACGATGGACGGTTTGTCCGATGTGATCACAGGAATTAATTTCGATTACACTGGAACTAAAGGTTCTGGAGATAGCAAAATAGAAGCAACATTTCATGGAGCCTGCCCAGTAGCATCTCCTGATTCGGGTAGTTTTAAAGCAATCAATCAAATAACTGAAGCAGAGGTTATAGAGTGGGCAAAAGCTAACCACCCTGTTGACCACATGCAGGAAGTTATAACTAAGAACATATCTGATCAAGAAGCTCCAACTAAGGAAGAGGTTAACACTACAGATGTATCCTGGTTACCATCACCAGGTGAAAAACCAGCAACTCCAGAAGACTAATTAATACTTAATTAATAAACTTTTAAAATGGGAATAAATAGAGGACCTAACTTAATAAAAGACAATTTAGCATATGGATATGATACCGGATACGGTGTTGCGGACCCTGGTTTATCTACTAGATTTTACAAAGGTAAACCTACTGTAAATATTGCTAGTGGCGATGCGTATATACATGATACATCTAGTGGCGGTGCTGGTAGCGTTGTAGATGCTCCTGAAAAAGGTCCCGGTTGGAAAAAAGTAACTATAACAGCTATAGGTAGTAATTTTAGAGTTATTCAATTTGGTAGTTATCCAACTATGACTGCTAATGTGCTTTATGCCTCATCATTTGAAGCTGACTGGGGTAACTTACGTGGCAAAGGTTACGTGATTACTCAAGACGGAAGTGGCGGTGGTACAAGAAATTATTTTAAAAATGGAAGCTACGCAACTGGATCTACTGGAAACGTCGCAATAGATAGTACACTTTTAAATGGCCATATTGGTATGAACATAGTAAAATCTGCTACTCACGTACACGTACCGTTTATATATAACAGTAGTAGTACAAATACAAGTGGAAGAAATGATTATTTCTACTATAAAGAATATCAGCAAGAAGTAGGGACAATACCAACACCATACGTTAATGGAACAAGGTCAAATACTAATAGTTTAACAGACCTTATAAAAACAACAAACATAGATGTATCTAATATATCATTTGATTCAACTGGACAACCTGATTTTGATGGTACTGATGATTATATTGACGTAAATACTAATTTTGGAACAGTTAACGCTTATACGTTTGAGTGGGTTGAAAACCCAGGGCAAACACATAAAATGCCGATAGCTGGTAGGACAAACACTAATTTTTATAAATACGGAGCATACAGCTGGAGATATAAACATGGAGGAACACTAGGCGAGTATTATCATACAACAGGTGCTACGTCTGGCTGGCATCATTGGGTTGTAACATACGATGGTTCAACTATTAAGGTTTTTCAAGACAATATTAGTTTAGGAACAAATTCATCCTCAAGTGGAACTGCTGACTTTAGTGATGGATTTAAAGTAGGGTATTGGTCAGCTGGTGGCGCCTATGCTTTTAATGGCGATATACCAGTCATGAAGTTTTATAAAAGAGCATTAACAGCAGAAGAAATAAAAAATAATTTCAACGCATATAAAAATAGATTTAATATTTAAAATTATGAGATTCGAAAATAGAAGATGGTTAGTAATACCAACAAGCATAATAAATGATATAGACTTCAACGAGGTTCATGAGTTAAATGTAGATTCTCTTAGGAAATCTATAGATGAGTCAAAAACATTTATTAAGTATGAAGTGAATATAGTTGATGAAACTTACACTGAAAGTTTTACAAATGCTGAAACAAACGAAGAAGGAACTAACACTATTAACGCTGGTACTTACGGTAGACCTTCTATCTACAGTGAAGATTATACTGAATACACCCATGCGGGTATATTAGCTTTATTGGCAACAGAAGAGTGGACTAATCCAATAGAAGAATAATATGGGAACAAAAGTAGGACCTAAAATACATACCGTAGGATTAATCTTTTGTGCAGATCCTGCTAACCCTGAAAGCTTTAATGTGTCTACAAATGCATTAACAGATACTGTGGGTAACAAGTCAATGACTTTAGGTGCTCACACAACAGACGTAACTACATACGGTACTAGACATTTTTCTTCTACATCTGGAGAAACTGGTGCAGGTTCTTTAGATACTGGGATTAGGTACGGAACTATAGGTAATGGAGATAAAGTCGTTGGAGGTGATACATCTTTCACGATTCATTTCTGGGTGTATAGAACAACAGGTGCTCCAAATAACTGGTGGCACACCATAACAGATGGCGTTTCAGGAGATATACTTACAGTACAGAACGGGGGAAATGGTAATTTTGTAATAAGCATGAATAGTAGTTCTGGTGGAACTGGTGCTAGTGGAACATACTCTGGAGTTAACTGGGCGTCATGCAAAGAAAACTCATGGAATATGATTGGTGTTAGGTATGATATAGGTACTGCTAAAATAAAAGCATTTGTTGGTAATCCAGATAATGGAGTTACCTTTAGTAGTGAGATAACAACATCACCAATTAATACAGCTTTTAAAATAAGAAACTTTAACGGATGGGGGTCTGCCCAAAGTAGTTACCACGCTGATAACTCTTTTAGTTATGTAGTAGCATATAATACTCCTTTATCCGACGACCAAATTACTGAGAATTTTAATCAAATGAAATCTAGATTTATATAATATGTACACAGGACCGAAATTAACAAACGATAATTTAGTATTTGGATTCGATACTGGTTACAACGATAGTGGTAAGCAACTAGCTAATGACAGGTATTTCAAAGGACCAGCTCACACTAATTTATTAGAAGAAATTGATCCATCATACACTAATAGCACAGGCGCAAATTTTACGGCTGTGTCTGGAGCAGAAGATGTTGAAATCCCCATTGTTGGGAAACGCACAGTAAAATATGTAGATTATTTTAACAACTACCCCACTAGTGGTAACTGCTGCCCAAACTTATTTCATTATCATGCAAGTGATGGTAAAATATATGTTGATTCAAGTACTAGCTATACATATTCTATAGTATATAAACACTCAAACAATTACACTCATCCTAATTTCATGTATAGGTATGAGTACCAATCAAATGGTACATATAACACAGAGGCTGGTTTTCACAGCACAGCTTCTGATAGAAGAACACATTTAGGTAATGGATGGTATCATGCTTGGGGGTCTTTTACAACTCAATCTACTACTGCTTACGTAGTATGCTATTCTTTTTTATACAACTATGGGACTATTAAGTATAGGTACTCTGTTGCAGCTGTGTCTTTAGTGAAAAATGTAACTGGACAAACACATTTTATAATTCCACCTCAACTTATGTTAGAGCCACTTGGCTCTGTAAGTACTACAACATCTCTAATAGATTTAACTAAATCAACAGATCTAACTTTGAGTGCTATGACCTACAGCTTAACTGGACAACCTGATTACGATGGAACTAATGATTATATAAATTTAGGTGATTATGCTCCTATAAAATTAGGCAATAACTTCACTATAGAATGTGTAGTTAAACCTGAACAAGATAAGTGGATGTATTTTTTCCACAAAGGATATGGTAGTAATAATTCATTAGCTTGGGGTAGACATTCGTCCGGTGACGACTGGTTTTTTTCTACAATGATTGGAGGATCATATCAAAACAGTTATATGGGTACAGCAACTTTAAATAAATACTGTCATTTAGTCGCTACATACGATGGTGCAAATTTAAGACTTTATGAAAACGGGGTTTTAAAAGTAACATCAGCTAAGACACATGATATGTTAACCTCTTCAGCTAGTGCTGGTATTGGTGGTCCTGATAGATATTGGAATGGTAAAATACCAGTAACAAAAATTTACTCAAAAGTTTTAACAACAGGAGAAGTAGTTAGTAATTTTAACACATACAAAAATAGATTTAATATTTAAAAGAAAATTTAAGTAAAAGTTGTTTATTAAGATATTTATTCTTATATTAAAGTAATATATTAATCGATTAATTAAATTTAAAATTATGGCAAACACAAAGTTAGCTCAAAAAGAGCTTGACCAGTTACAAGAACTACAGCAAAAAAATGCTGCTCTAATTCAAGAACTAGGAAGTATCTCTCTAACAGAGATCAACCTAGAAGAAAGAAAAGAAAAAGCAGAAGCGTTTTTAGCTGAGGTAAGACAATCAGAAAGTGACTTAGTAAAAGACTTAGAAAGTAATTACGGAGTTGGTTCAATTGACTTACAAGCTGGCGAGTTCATTCCAGCACCACCAAAAGCTGAAGGAGACGATGCAAAAGAAGCATCAGAACCAGTAGTTGTAGAAGAGGTAAAATAAAAAACTTTTACATACTTAAAAGGAAGGAGGGTTTTACATCCTCCTTTCCTATTTATATAAGAGAAGTAAGACTTATTAATACTGAACTGTTTTACATTCCTGAATGATATTTATAATAAATTAAAAATAAAATAGACCAACATGGCAGAATCAATCATCTCTCCAGGTGTATTTGCGAGAGAAAATGACATCTCTTTTATCTCCCCTGCTCCTGTAGAAGCTGGCGCAGCAATCATCGGACCAACAGTGAAAGGACCAGTAGAAGAACCAACTATTGTAACTTCATATAATGAGTACGCTAGAAAGTTTGGAGAAACATTTACTTCTGGATCAACTAAACAAGAATTCTTAACTTCTATTGGAGTTAAAAACTACTTCCAACAAGGAGGAGGATCTGTGTTAGTTACTAGAGTAGTGACAGGATCATTTACTACCGCAACTACAACACACGTTTCATCTTCAGACAACGGAAGTGTACAACCTTTCGTACTAAAATCTTTAGGAAAAGGAGCAATATTTAATGCTTCAACAGGTATTACAGACCCAGGAGCAGAGATCGCTGGTAGCGGAGGAGTATTATCTTCCGGTTCTAGAGACAATGTTAGATGGGAAGTACAGAACGTTGACAATAAGAAAGGAACATTTACATTGTTAATTAGAAGAGGTGATGACAGTCACAGCAACAAAGTAATACTTGAAACATTTAATAATATCTCTTTAGACCCAGATTCTTCTAATTATATTGAAACTGTAATAGGAACTCAATATAAATCGAAATCAACTGACGGTACTAAGACTTATATTAAATCATTCGGAGATTACGTAAATAAATCTAACTTTGTATATGTATCATCTGTAGCATCACAAACTACACAATACCTACTTAACGACGGTATATCAGTAGGAATAGATGGAGCTGGTAATTCTTACTCAGGTTCTTTACCTGCAGTAGAATCAGGATCTTTCCACGGAGCAACAGGAAACAATGCTCCTGCAGCAGCAAACTACTTCAAAGCTATATCCAATACTAACTCACAAGGGTTAACATCAGGAAACTATACCGATGCAGTATCTATATTAGACAATAAAGATGAATACATCTTCAATATAATTTCAACTCCAGGTTTAATCTACGAAAATGCAGATCAAGCAGGCGTGTTAAACAGCGTTATTACCCTAGCGGAATCTAGAGGTGACTGTATTGCCGTAGTAGACTTAGAAAATCATGGATCCACAGTAAGTTCCGTAACAGGAACGGCTACATCATTGAATAGTTCATATGCAGCTTCTTACTGGCCATGGGTACAAGTAGTATCTGCAACAGGAAGAAACTTATTCGTACCATCATCATGCGTTATACCAGGAGTATATGCATTTACAGATAATAGTTCAGCACCATGGTTCGCACCAGCTGGATTAGTAAGAGGTGGAATAGTTGGAGTAATTCAAGCAGAACAAAAATTAACAAGAGGTCAAAGAGACTTATTGTATGACGGTAAAGTTAACCCAATTGCTACTTTCCCTGGACAAGGAATCGCAGTATTTGGTCAAAAGACTTTACAGACTAAAGCATCAGCTTTAGATAGAGTAAACGTAAGAAGATTATTAATCGAGCTTAAGAAGTTCTTAGGAGATCAAGCTAGAAACTTAGTATTTGAACAAAATACAGTAGCAACTAGAAATAGATTTTTATCTATAGTTAATCCATACTTAGAATCAGTTGTACAGAGACAGGGTCTTTATACATTCAGAGTAGTAATGGATGACACAAACAACACCGCAGACGTTGTAGACAGAAACCAATTGATAGGTCAAATCTTTATTCAGCCAGCTAAAACTGCAGAATTTATAGTATTAGACTTCACAGTTGAACCTACTGGAGCAACTTTTAACGGATAATTATTAATTAACGATATTTATAATAAAGTAAATACAACATGGCAGTATTAGATCCAAACGAAATAATGTTTAAAGCTTTCGAACCGAAAGTACAGAACAGATTTGTAATGCTTATCGATGGCATTCCTTCCTTCATGGTAAAGAATGTAAAGGCTCCTACCTTCACCGATAACGTTATTAAACTAGACCACATCAATTCATATAGAAAAATTAGAGGAAAAAGAGAATGGGATGATATGACCATGACACTTTATGATCCAGTAACACCTTCTGGAGCTCAAGCAGTAATGGAATGGGCTAGACAGGGTTACGAATCAGTAACTGGTAGAGCAGGTTACTCTGATTTTTACAAAAAGGATTTAACTCTTAATATATTAGGACCTGTAGGAGACATCGTAGGAGAATGGATCGTTAAAGGAGCTATATTAACAAACGGAGATTTCGGCCAATATGACTGGACATCTGATGAAGCTGTAGAAATAAGCATTACAGTAGCAATGGATTACTGTGTATTGAACTACTAATACAAACCTACCTCTTTTATAAAAAAATTAACCCGGATCTTTTCCGGGTTTTTTGTTGTCTATAAAGTTTTTTTTTCGTATATTTATATATAGAATAAGTTATAATTAAATAAAATTTATGGAATCACAATTTAAAGTACCTACTGAAACAGTAGAACTACCTTCAAAAGGATTGCTGTACCCTAAAGATTCTCCTCTATCAAAAGGAAAAATCGAAATGAAGTACATGACCGCAAAAGAAGAGGACATATTAACCAACCAGAATTACATTAAAAACGGAACAGTAATAGATAGACTGTTAAAATCTCTTATAATTACAGAAGGAGTTGATTATAATCAATTGCTAGTAGGAGATAAGAATGCAATAATGTTTGCAGCTAGAATTTTATCGTACGGTAAAGATTACGTATTCAACTACGGTGGACAACAAACAGTACTTA
>Ga0209634_1003787_pt1 | contig 10107 bp, 7 predicted proteins | sample LinPmetageLP40_FD_184043 | JGI IMG/M metagenome (GOLD analysis project Ga0209634, IMG submission 184043) | Marine viral communities from the Pacific Ocean - LP-40 (SPAdes) (version 2) | ecosystem: Environmental > Aquatic > Marine > Oceanic | place: Pacific Ocean | collected 2010-08-26 | reverse complement strand
ATATACACCCTATTGAAAATAATGCTATAGCTCCATTATTAATAGCCTCTTTTGATATAGAATGTAGTAGTAGTCATGGTGATTTTCCATTAGCTAAAAAAAATTATAAAAAATTAGGATGTGAAATTTATGATAATTATACAAAATATAAGAATACTGATTCATTTAATAGCAAACATCTTATTAAATATATAGAAAATTTATATAATTTAGCATTCACACATAGTTCTAAATTAAATATTGATGATATAAGTTATGTTTTTACACAAGATAAAGAAAAACCTACAGATAATGATATTAAAAAAGTTACTAAATTAACATATTCTATATTACATACCGATGAAAATTATAAGATTTTAGCAAGGGAAATCTTAAAATATTTCTTTATACCAGATAAAAATAATATTCATAGTTTCCAAAAAGAATACAAACAATGGATTAATGATTTAATAACTGATAGTTTTTCTGATTTTGATATCAATAAGAATAATAAAAAATTATATGAAAAAAAAGATATTTTAGTTAAAACTATTTACACTAAAACAAATAAAAAACCAGCAAAACGTATTATTGAAAATGTTGCTGTAAAAGTTCTTAAACAAATTTATCTTCTATTTAAAAAAATTAAAAAACTATTTCCTAGTGATAAATATGATATTAATAATGAAACAATTAATGATTTTATAGATATATACTTAACAAATTATAACATAAGTAATCAAGAAAAAATAAAAATTATTAATGAAGAATTTGAGTTTGATGATTCTACTAATTATTCACAAAATATTATTAATGATATTGGATTGTGTATTAATATGCTATACTCATATTTTAATGAAGAACTACCTGAAATTGATGATGGTCGTGATACATATTGTAAACGCATAATTGAAATCTTAGATTTAAATTTTCCTGCTTTAGAAGGCGATAAAGTCATACAAATAGGAACAACAGTTCAAAAATATGGTGAACCAGAATGTTATCTTAAACATATTATTACTCTCAATTCATGTTCTCCAATTGAAGGAGCTGTTGTAGAATCATATGATACAGAAAAAGAAGTTCTTTTAGCTTGGACTAAATTTATACAAAATCTAGATCCTGATATTATTACTGGTTATAATATCTTTGGTTTTGATTTCGCATTTATGTGGGACCGTGCCGAAGAACTAGATAAATATTATACTGATGAAAATATATTAAATACATTCTCAAAACTTGGACGTATACGATATACAACTAAAGATAAAGAAAATGTTATTAAAAATGGAAAAATGGAAATAAAAAAATTAGCATCATCTGCTTTAGGTGATAATACATTGAAATATATTACTATGGAAGGACGTATTATACTTGATTTATTTAAAGTAGTACAAAAAGATTTTAACCTTGTGTCATACAAATTAGATTATGTTGCGGAAACATTTATAAATGATAAAATATTGGAAATTAATGATAATGTTATTAAAATTAACGGAATTAAAACATTAAATGAAGGAAACTTTATTACTATTAATTATGGGTTTGATAAGAAATATAAGGATAAAAAATTTAAAATTATTGAACTTAATGACAAAGAAAATACAATTAAACTCAATGAATCTATTGATCCCTCAATTATGTCTATGAAACCTAAATGGACTATGGCTAAGGATGATGTGAGTCCACAAGATATCTTCCGACTTCAAGAAGGTAATGCCGATGATAGGTGTATCGTTGCGACATATTGTATTCAGGATTGTGCGTTATGTAATAATTTAATAGATAAATTGAAAATTATTACAAATAATATTGGTATGGCTAATGTTTGTAGTGTTCCTTTATCCTATTTATTCCTAAGAGGACAAGGAGTTAAAATCTTTAGTTTAGTCTCACAACAATGTAGGAAAGAAGGATTCTTAATTCCAGTCATAAAATATGAAAAAGAAGAAATTAAATTAACTGATAATTATGCTAGAATGAATGATAATAAATATGATAGTAATGCTATTATGTTTGAGTATGGTGAAGACACAGAAGATGAAATTCCAGAAGGTGATGGAGGATATGAAGGTGCTATTGTTTTAAAACCTAAGCCGGGTATTTATTTAGATACTCCGGTTGTTGTTCTTGATTATGCTTCTCTATATCCATCATCTATGATTAGTGAAAATTTATCACATGACTCTATTATATTAGAAGGTGATAAGGCATCGGCAAAATATTTGGGTGATAGTGGTATTGAGGAATTAAAGAAAATTGGTTATGGATATGAAGATATTCAGCATGATGTTTATAAATGGATCGATCCTGCCATTAAAAGTAAAGGTAAAAAGAAAACTGGTGTTAAAACATGTAGATTTGTTCAACCATTAGATGGTTCAAAGTGTGTTATTCCAAATAAATTACGTGAATTATTAAAAGCGCGTAAAAATACTAGGAAACTCATTAAATTTAAAACATTGGAATTTAATGTTGATTCTATGGAATCAAAATCAGGATTGTTAGATGAAAAAGATGATATTTATACTTTGACACAAGTAAATGGTGATTCAGAAAAATATGATAAAAAATTGGTTAAATCTATTAAAGATACTTATAATGAATTTGAAAAATCCGTTTTTGATGGACTTCAGTTAGCATTCAAAATGACTGCAAATTCTTTGTATGGTCAATTAGGTGCTTCTACAAGTCAAATTTTCCTAAAAGATATTGCTGCTTCTACAACTGCTACTGGGCGAAAATTATTGTATTTAGCAAAAGATAAGGTTGAAGAACATTTTGATGGAGCGGAGGTGGTGTACGGTGATACGGATAGTATATTTATTAACTTTAATCCTAAGAATGAAGATGGAAAAAGTTTAAAAAATAAACCAAGTTTAATTAAATCTATTGAAATGGGTGTTCAAGCTGAAAAATATATTCAACCATTCTTGAAAGCACCACATAAATTAGAGTATGAAAAAACATTTTGGCCGTTTATCTTATTTTCAAAGAAGAGATATATTGGAAATAAATATGAATTTAAAACTGGAGAAAATGATTACAAACAAACTAGTATGGGTATTCATGTTTAAAGACGAGATAATGCTGATATTGTTAAACATGTATATGGAGGAGTTATAGATATATTAATGAACCAAAAGAATTTGGAACTGTCAATAAAATTTCTTAAAACTGAATTATTTAAATTACTTGATGGTAAATTTGGTATGGAAATGCTTGTTGTAACAAAAAGTCTTAGAGGTTATTATAAAAATCCTGAATCTATTGCTCATAAAGTCTTAGCTGATAGAATGGGAGTTAGAGATCCTGGTAATAAACCAAGTTCAAATGATAGGATTCCATATGCCTATATAGAAGTAAAAGAAATTAAAAATGCTAAGGTTCTACAAGGTGATAGGATAGAACACCCAGACTTTATTAGAGATAATAAGTTGAAACCAGATTATAAATTTTATATAACAAATCAGATTATGAAACCAGTTGGTCAAATTTATTCATTAATCGTTGAAAAATTAGATGGTTTTAAATATGCCGAAGATTATTATGATACAAAATATAAATCATTACTGAATACATTAGAACCTAAAAAAGCTAGAAATAAAATAAATGATTTGAGATTTAAAGATGGATGTGATATAGTATTTGGCGAAGTTCTTAGAGTTGCCGAAAACAGAAAAAATAAAGCTCGTGAGATAACAGATTTCTTTAAGATTTCTTAGGAAGAAAGCTTGGATCAAAGAAGACTATTATTTATTTTTGATTTTACTTTTTGATAAAAAGTATTTGTTATTATTTAAAAATTGATTTTAAAATATATTTATAAATTATAAATAAATAATGTCTAAAACTAGTAATAAAAAGACCAACTTAGGACAATTTTATACAACAAATTATAAATATATCCTTCAAAATTTAAAAATTCCAGAATATATAAAAACAGTTGTTGAACCCTTTGCAGGAGAAGGCGATTTGATTAATTTTATACAAAATAAAAATATAAAAAATGAATGTTATGATATTGATCCAAAAAAAGAATTTATAAATAAAAGGGATACACTAAAAAATCCACCATTATATGATAATAAATTTGTTCTTACAAATCCTCCATTTTTAGCAAGAAATAAATCAAAAGATAAAAGTATATTTGATTTATATAACGAGAATGATTTATATAAATGTTTTATAAAAAGCATTATAAATACAAATATTCAAGGTGGTATTTTAATTATTCCATTAAATTTTTGGTGTTCAATAAGAATTAATGATATTAAATTACGAGAAATATTTTTGGAAAAATTTAATGTAATTCATATGAATATATTTGAAGAAAGAGTATTTGATGATACATCATATACTACATGTAGTTTCATATTTGAATCCAAAAAAAAAAAAAAAAGTCCAATGATAAGTTGTACTATTTATCCTTTAAAAAAAACAATTAATATTTGTCTTAATAAAGCAAATAATTTTATTATTGGTGGAGAAATTTATAATCTTTCTAAAAATAAAAAAATTAATGTTGAAAGAGCTACACATATAAACAATAAAAGTAAAGGACTAACTAATATTTTATTAAAATGTATTGATGATAATATTAATAGTAAAATAGGATTATCTATTGTTGAAAATACAGATAGATATATTGATAATACACCTAATTTAACAGCACGTTCTTATGCTACTTTAATTATAACACCTGAAATTTCATTAGAAAAACAAAAAAATATAGTAGAAAAATTCAATATATATTTGAATGAACAGAGAGAAAAATATAATTCATTATTTCTTACTAATTATAGAGAAAGTAATAGTATTGCTAGAAAAAGAATATCATTTAAATTAGCATTTGATATAGTAAATTATTTACTTTCAACATTATGAAATCTATCAATTATATATTGTTGAAATTCTATATGATTAAACCAACAAATATTGTTAAATTGATTATACTTTTTTTTATGTGTTTCAAATTGTTCTTGTAAATCAGTATCAATTAGAAGTACCAATATTTCATTTGTACCATGTTTATATTTACTCCACCAATCGGCATAACTATCTTGTTCTCTAAATACATTATCTTGATGGCCACCTCCACCAAATGATATTTTAGATGAAATAAAACCACTCAGATTACCATCAATCTTACCATCAAAAGATTTATGACAAATATTAATTGGTATTTTATTTTTTTTTATTTCATCGCCTGATATAATTCTACCATCATTTGTTGGTCTATATGCTGTAGCTGACAAATTTGAGATATTAATTCCATATTTCTGTGTGGTGAAATTACAGGTTCTAAGTTGTTCAGTTTCATCTTTACTACATTGTCTTGATGAACATTTGGAAAGTTTGCGAGATGCAAACCAAGCACGTCCACCAGTTTTAATGTCTTCCCTCAGATGTCCCCAGTATTTTTCAAATGACCATTCCAATTCTTTAAGTTGTCGTTCAAGTTCTGAATGGTTAATATGTTTTTTAAATTCATTTATATCGCCTTTTATTATACTTTGATATACAGTTCTATTATTATTGCGTTGTCTAACATAACGAATATCTTTAAAATCCAGTTTGAATGGTTCAATCTTGTCCATTTGCTTTTGTAGAAGTGGTTCAACAACTTCTTTAGCTGATTCAACCACAAATTTTTTAGCTGGTTCATCTAATTCGGTTATTTCAACATCTTTCACAACTGGTTCAACTGATGGTTTATTTACTTTAAACTTTTTGTTATGTTTAGCTTCAGACATTGTCTATCTTTGGGAAGATTACATAATATCTCTTAATAAAAATGTTTTCAATTTTGTATTACATGTGTATAAATAGGTATTAAGTGCTATAGTATTGTAGTTAAACTTTTTCATAATTGTTTCTCTTTTAGACACATTATATCAATCGATATTGTAGTGTATGTTTAAGTTATGTTTTGTTAAACCTTTTTCTAAAAGTATTTTATGTTTTGTAAACCTTTTTCTAAAAGCTTATTTTATATTTTTGTTAAAACTTTTTTAAAGTTTGTTTAAAGATTATTTGTATTAGTATAAATAATGCCTAATAATTATAATTTTAAAGAAAATTGGTATGATATTATTGTTCCTCTATTAAATACTAAAAAAGTAAAGAATGCCATTAAAAAAGGAATCTTAGGATATATGAATAATAAAATTAATCCAGATGTTGATTTTAGATCATATCAAAATATATATGATTATTTAAATAATATACATGGCAACTGTGATTTAAATAAAAATAGTTCTCCATCTGATTATTGCACTCGTTGTTCAGATATAGAATTGGATTGGGAGAATGAACTAATAGATAAGTTAGAACGACATAATATGATAAAACATTTTTCTTGGGATAATTATGATGAAGAAAAACAAAAAAATACAGATCATGACTTAGAATATGAAGAATATCACGAAGACTATTTAAATCCTATTTTAGAACCGTTTATTAATAATTATAAAAAAACACATATGGATTCATATTGTTTGTGGGGTGGTTGTCATTGGTGGAATCCTACTTTTTGTTTAACATTGGCTAACATTGTAATGCCTAATGAAAAATGGAGACCGAAAAGTAGTGAGTACCACACAACTATTGTTAATAGTGATAATACTAAAATTTTTGATATTTTATATTTTGATGAAACGGATACTAAATCATTTGGAGGAAATAATGCGTATGAAAGTGCGTCTATGACTTTAGATGAAATACGTGAAAGAAATACTAAAAAAAACAAAATAAATCGTGATAATAAAGTAAATAATTGTGATCATGATGAAATATATGATCCTACGTTTAACCAACTCTATACTGATTTGGATGATATAGAAAAAAATATAACTAAAATGGAAACAACATTAGAAGGATTAACTGGAATGTTTTTAAATAAAACATATAACGATGAAGAAAAAGATTTTAGAATTTTTGAATTCCAACAAAAAATAATAGATGAACTATTCCCAAATGTCAAGTTTTCTATGTGTATAGATTTTAATGATTTAAATAAAGTAGTTACAACCAAAAAGAAAGTCACATTAATTCAAACATTTGATTGTTATTGTTATGATACATCACCACGTCCAACAAAAACATTTATAATTAAATCTAACAAACCTATGACATGTAGATACATTATTAATGAATTAATAAAGCAAGATTTTACTTTAGACTGCAACCATTGTTTTTTAGAATCATTGGAAGTTAATAGTAAAGGTATTATTGAATATGGTACAGGTAGTTAAGTATCTAAAAAAGGAAATTCTTCCATATTTTCAGGATAAATTCGTGCACAACTAACTAATCGTAAACATGCCAACATGCCCGAATTAAACCCATGTTCCCAATTGGTATTTTCACCATCTAATAATTGTTGCGATTCTTCAGGGTATTTATTACACACTTTATCTATTTGTAATTTAATAATAGGATTTTCAAAATCTTCAGGCTTTTTACGTGCTAACCAAACTAAATCACAATATTTATCCATTAATTCCTTTGTATTCATTTAGTATAAACTAGGTGTTAATTCTTTAAACTTTTAAGAAAAAGTTTAGACAAAATAATCTATTTAAAGATTTTAAAATTGATTTAATATTTTTTATTGTATTTTCAATACAATTGTTAATATACTATTAACTATGACTTTTAGCAATCATAAAGAACAAATCCTTAATTTTTACGATAAAACAAATTCTGCTTTAGATGAACATAAGCAGACATTTGGTGAGTTATTATCACAACTAAATAAAAAATCAGGAGTTACACAAACATTAAACACAAATTTAGATGATTTCATGGAACATTCCTTTACAGATTTTAATGCGTTTAGAAATGAACTTGAATCAAATCCATTAGAAGATAGTATTATTGATTATGTATATGATATTAATAAAAATGATTACCTTGATGCTATTAGTCTTCCAGATAAACATATTGTAGCGAAACAATTATTTTCAGGGGTTCTAATGGAACATGATTTTAATGTCAAATTGCATAATGGAAATCCTGTGACTTATTTGAGAGGCAAGGAAGATACACGATCTTTTAAAAATAGAACATATATTTCTGATAAAACTGGTATTAGTATTGAATCACACCAGTCTACAACGGCATTTTCAAAGAAAAACTGTAACTGTAACAGTTTTTGTGGTTGCAATAGTTATGATATTAATTTTAGAAACCATATTTTTAATGACAAAAATATTAATATTAAAAAAGAGACCACTCAGTTAGAAATTTGGATTGATGATTATCTTAATATTTATATTCCTAAATTGAAAACCTATTTAGTTTGTAATTATTCAAAATTTCCATTGTATTCGTTCTTTATTAACCAAGATAAATTAAACTTGTATCATAATTATAAAGATCCAAGTGGACAAAGGCCATTAATGTTTAATTCAACTTGTCCAGAAGATTTAGAAGATTATACTCTAATGAAAACCTTTGTTGAATCTTATCCTAGTTATGATAATAGTAAAGATAAACGAATTGAATATAAGACATTATTTCATAATCTACTTAAGTTTTATCACTATGATGAAAAACAATCATTCTTTTCCCAATTTCAAATTTTATCAGAAAAATTGGAGAACTTATGTCCATCTGCTTCTAAATCTAATATAACAAATGAAGATAGTATGGATGACGAGAAAAAGATTTTCGCACAATCGCAACGTATACGTGAGTTAGAAATATGTAATTCTAAACAAAAAGAAGAAATAGAATATCTTAGAAGTGAACGGACGCAATTTATTGATAATGAACATAGTTCAACCATTAAATTATCAGAATACAATTCTTTGTTAGAAGAATTAAATACACAATTACATCAAGAAATTGATAAAACAAGTCTTCTACAAAAAGAAATTATTAAATTAAAAACTATAAATCTTGAGTCAAGTGAAATAAAAACTAAATTTAGAAAAATGGAAGACACTATTAGTAATATGAAGTCCGAACTAGATAAACAAAATTTAAAAATGGAAGAATTAAAAATAACTAATAGCACTATTATTGATAAGCAAATAGAAAGTCAACAAAAACTTGTAATTGAGAGAAAAGAAAACAGTATTAATAATGAAAGTATTCGTGATTTAAAATTAAAAATTGAAGAATATGATTCTAATATTAAAGAGTTAGAAAAAAATATTGAAACTGAAAAAGAACAACATATTATTACTAAATCTTCAATGGAAGAAATAATTAGTAATATTAAAACATCTAAACAGCCAATTAATGATCAATACCAAGAAATTCTCTTAAAACAAATAGATGAAAAAAATGAACAAATTGAAACACTGAAAATAGAGATTTCTAAGTCCAAAACTTTAATTGAAACTAAAAATAAAGAATTTGATAAACTGAAAGAAAAAGTATCATCATTGTTTAAATAATTTAATATAAATTTCAGATTTCTAAAAGGTTTCTTAGATTTAATTGATTAATTATAAATTTATTTTCTTTTAAATTAATATAAATGGTTAAAAGAAGATTATCTAAAAAAAAAAAGGGCGGGGCATTAGCAAATGCTTGGACTAGACAACAAGTAAAGAAATATTTACGCGATCAAAATAATGGTAACAGAACTTGGTTATCAAGAAATGATAGTCAAGACAGTTTTTTTGTAAATGATTTTGAAACTATTGATCCACTTGAAGATGAATATAGTCATACAATAGTTAATGGAAAGAAGGGTTGGACTATTATGACCGAATGGTTACTAGAACATCCAGATGGTATACCAATGATAAGAGAAGATGTTGAAAATGAATTATTAAAACATGGATGGGAAGTTGAACCGGATGGATTATTTGGTTCATTAGATGTAGGATTTCAAATAACAAAATTTGATATGAGTAATAATAATAGTAGTAATGTCAGCCTTGAGAATGTACCTTTAAGGACAAGGTCAAGGTCAAGGTCTCGGTCAATGTCAAGTTCAAACTCAAACTCAAATGGCAATGCATATAAGGGTAGAAAAAAAAAATATTCCAAAAAAAAATCAAATAAAAAAACACCAATGGTTATTAGAAATGGTAATGTTGTTATGTGTAAATCAAATTCTAATTAAAATAATTTAAAGTATTTTTTTTAGAATTTGATTTACACATA